>Ga0228710_1007020_pt1 | contig 16817 bp, 23 predicted proteins | sample MedpolnodulmetaG_FD_177995 | JGI IMG/M metagenome (GOLD analysis project Ga0228710, IMG submission 177995) | Root nodule microbial communities from Medicago polymorpha collected in Santa Monica, California, United States - pink nodules | ecosystem: Host-associated > Plants > Roots > Nodule... | reverse complement strand
GAACGTAAAAGAAGAAGTTTCCAAAACCACAATTCACCCCCCCCCCCCTTCTTGTGGTTTTTCTCACCTTCAGAGAGTGGAGACAGTTCAGGATCTGCTATATTTTCAGAAGCATTGTGAATAGAATCTTTACCTTGATGATCTTTAGCAGCAGCATCTGAGGCTTGTTCTTCAGTACCTGAAGCTTCTACTCTCTGAATTTCAACTGATATCTTCAACAGATTCCCAGCTTCTGCTAATGCCATTTCCAGAACTTCTTCAGCAGCTTCTATAACTTTTTGTGCACTCACACCAGCATCTTCCCTCAAAATGCTAAGAGCAGGAATTTCTGTTTCTTTGGCTATCTGCATAGCTTTCTGAAGTGCAGCGGCATCTGCAACCTTCTTGTTCCTCAATTCTCTTGTCACCAGTCCAATAGTTTCCACATCTTCTACTTCTTGCAAGATGTATTGTGACTCCCTCAATTTTCTAACTGAGGTTCTCTTCTTCTTACTGATCTTTGGTTGAACAGGAATGGATCCTGATGAACCAAGAGATTTCTTCCCTCTAGTCCTTTGTTCAATAATCTTGACTAGTTCAAGATCTTCAACCTCTTCTTGAATAGTTGGCATAACATAACCAACTTCAGCCACTTGAGATGCACTCTTCTCTTTCTTAGCCTTTTCCTCCTTGGCTTTCTTTGGTTGAGGTTCAGAAGCTTCTTCATTATCAGCTTCTAAAGTTGTCTTCTTCTTAGCTTTCCTCTTCTTGGAAACAACTGGCAAAAAACCACCATACATGGAGTTTGGAATGTCACTGTATTTGATAGTTTCCCCAACAGCTTTCCAATGCTCATTCACATAATGAGCTCTAACATCTGGAGGATCTTGTTTGCAAATAGGAGGAAAATTATCCATAAGATTTGATAGAATGTTTGACTCCTGCAAATCAGTATCCATTATGATGACCGCTTTTACCAGATGCATGTTGTAAAGAGTTGAGCCATTGACGTACTTCCCAACCATGGTTCCAAGTTGGTTATAATTGACAGCTTTTGACATTTTTAGGACTTCCAACATCCCTCCTTGATAGAATATCTCATATAGCAGTCTTCCAAAAGGCACAAAAGCTCTGTTCTTTTGCTGACTTTGCTCCAATGCCCATAGCATGTGGTGGAAGATATATCTGGGCAAATTCACTTTTACGAAAGAGATAAAGTAGTGTAAAAACACTTTATGCTCTAATGAAAGATGATCTACACCTCTTCCTTTGGGTAGAAAACCTTCTTGCAACAGCTTCTGAAGAACTTTATGTTATTTTTCCATGTCACGGTACTTTCCATCCTTCTTGCCTTTGAAGAGAGACTGTTTCACCACTGGTATCCAATCACATGTCTTTTTATTCAGATTCCATTGAAAGGCTCCTTCAACACTCCTTCTGCAGGCTCTTCCAATCACTTCCTCAGTGATGGTGACTGGAATCCCCACTACATTGGAACGAATTTCAGTTCTTTTGAACTCTTTCAGTCTCATTTCAGCCCTTGATTTTCCTTTCAGATTAGGATTAAGCAAAACCATGTGATCTTCTTCAGCCTTTGCAGCATATTTGTCGTAGATATCTGCTCTTACCCAGAAGTACTTTACCTAGTTTTCATAGGATGGTCCATCCAACATTGAGAAGTAACCTGACAAGTCTTGATATCTCAGATAGCTTGACAAATCACAGTCATGTCGAGCAAGTGATACGAAATCCACTGGATTCTCCACTTGGACTGTTAACTGCCATTCTTCTAATTTCATTGATCTCCCTTTTATCTGAAGAGATTCTCCAGTATTCAGTTGCTTGGAGGTTCCTTGAGTTGAACTTGAAGATGCCATTGAGATTGATGAAGGTTTTAGGGTTCTAACGTTTTGATTTTGAAAGTGACTGTTTTTGCAGAGATTCAGTCTAAAATCAGAAAGTGTATGTTGTGAAGTGAGTACTGTGTGTTTTTGCCTATGTGTTTTTAGCAAAAACGATTGCAATTCAAAAGGGAATAAACAAGCACAATATTAATGACATAGGGGGCGCGAGATAGTACATTCAAAACATAAATTCATCATTGCCCTCTTACGTTATACATTAATACACTTAAGCCACTTCAGAGTTTTTCAGAGTAACTGCCAAGTTAGTGGGACATGTGTTACCAAAAAGTAACTTCCAACGTTTCCACTAACTCTGCTATTCAGAAGCAAAGAGTTCAACTTCTGAAGTTCAGATGCTGACGTCATCTTCGAAAGCACATTTTCCTTAGAATCTCAGTGAAGAGCTTCTGAAGGACTATAACTTCTGAATGACTTCAGAATCTAGCTTCTTAGTTAGAGACAAGCAAATTTAATCAGACACAAAGTGCTTGTTCAAATTTTTCTTTATAAAATCAAATCTTTCCACAGTTAAAGGCTTAGTAAAAATATCAGCCCATTGATGTTCAGTATCAATGAATTTTATATCTAAAATTCCTTTTTGAACATAATCTCTAATAAAGTGGTGTTTGATTTCAATATGCTTGGCTCGTGAATGTAGAATTGGATTCTTTGACAAACAAATAGCAGCAATATTATCACAATAAATGGGAATACTGTTAGCATTAATCTGATAATAGTCCAACTGATGTTTCATCCAAAGAAGTTGTGTACAACAACTTGCAGCTGAGATGTATTCTGCTTCTGTTGTAGACATAACAATAGTTGCTTGCCTTTTGCTAGCCCAGAATATCAGATTCTCACTAAGAAACTGACAGTTTGCACTGGTTGATTTTCGTTCAATCCTATCACTAGCATAATCAGCATCACAGAATCCAACCAACTTATAGTCTAAGGATTTCCTGTAGAGGTGTCCAAGATTAGTTGTTCCTTTCAGATACCTGAAGATTCTCTTAACAATAGTTAAATGAGATTCTCTAGGATCTGACTGGAATCTTGCACACAAGCACACACTGAATAAAATATCTGGCCTAGATGAAGTGAGGTATAACAAAGAACCAATCATACCTCTATACAGCTTCTGATCTACCTTTGATCCAATATCTTCTTTGCTTAAGGTGCAGGTAGGATGCATTGGTGTGTTCATCACTTTACAATTTTCAAGCTTGAGCTTCTTCAGAAGCTCCTTAGTGTATTTTTTTTTATGAACATACACCCCATCTTTGCTTTGATTGATTCGAATTTCAAGGAAGAACTTCAATTCTCCCATCATTCTCATTTCAAATTCATCCTGCATTAACTTAGAGAACTCCTTGCAAAGAGATGCATTAGTAGAACCAAATATTATATCATCAACATATATCTGCACAACAAGAATGTCTTTCTCAAGAGTCCTTCTGAAGAGTGTTGTGTCAACTTGACCTCTTTTAAAATCATTTTTAATTAAAAAATTACTCAGTCTATCATACCAAGCTCTAGGAGCTTGTTTAAGACCATATAGTGATTTCTTAAGTGTATAGACATGGTCAGGATGCTTCAGATCCTCCAAACCAGGAGGTTGCTTGACAAACACTTCTTCTGATATCACTCCATTGAGAAATGCACTCTTTACATCCATTTGATATAATATTATGCCATGATTTACTACATAGGATAGAAGTAACCTAATAGCTTCCAATCTTGCAACCGGAGAAAATGTTTCAGTATAATCAATGCCTTCTTGTTGACTGTATCCTTGAGCAACAAGTCTAGCTTTGTTTCTAACTACTTCACCCTGTTCATTCAGCTTGTTTGTGAATACCCATTTTGTTCCAATAATGTTCTTCTGCTGAGGTTTGTGTACCAGATCCCACACATCATTCCTTTGAGACAGATTTAGCTCTTCATGCATAGCTATTATCCATCCATCATCTGATAGTGCTTCATCAACTTTAGTAGGTTCTATCACTGATAACAATCCTATCATAGACTCTTCTTGTCTGAAATATGATCTTGTTCTTCTAGGACTTTCTTTGTTTCCAATGATTTGATCCTCAGGATGTAAAGACTTGTACTTGAATGTATTCTTGAATTGGTTAGTTTGCTGAGAACCATCTTGAGCTTCATCAGAAGCTACTTCCTTCTTGAGCTTCTAGTGTGATTTCAGCTTCTGGAATTTCTTCATATTCAGTCGTCTGATTAGGTTCTGAAGTATCTTCAGGCACCTGCATATCTGTAACACTTTCATCTTGCTCTGGAGTTTCATTTCCCAGCTCTTTGTCATCAAATTTAACGTGCATTGATTCTTCAACACACAATGTTTCTAAATTATACACTCTGTATGCCTTTGACCTTTCAGAGTAACCTAAAAAGATTCCTCTTTGGGCCTTGGCATCAATTTTCCTTGGGCCTTGACACCAAATTGATGAAAGTAAGAGATATTAGGTCTTCTTCCGTTGAAGAGTTCATATGCTGTTTTCTCCAAGAAAGGTCTGATATAGATTCTATTTTGGACATAACATGTTGTATTCACTACTTCTGCCCAGAAGTGTTTAGCCAAATTATTTTCATGAATCATGGTTCTTTCCATTTCTTGTAAAGTTCTATTCTTTCTCTCTATAACCCCATTTTGTTGTGGAGTTCTAGGAGAATAGAATTCATGGATAATTCCATATTTTTCACAAAAAACTTCAAATGGCTCATTTTCAAATTCTCCACCATGATCACTTCTTACTTTTAAAATCTTCATTTCTTTTTCAGACTGTATTTGAGTGCAGAAGTTACTGAATACATCATAAGCATTATCTTTACTTCTTAGAAATTTTACCCAAGTTCATCTGTTGTAATCATCAACAATGACTAATCCATATTTACTTCCATATAAGGATGCAGTGTTCACTGGTCCAAATAAATCAATATGAAGTAATTCTAAAGGTCTGGAGGTTGAGACATGTCTTTTGTTTTAAAAGATGATTTCACAATCTTTCCTTTCTGGCATGCACCACAAAGTGCATCTGAATGATAGTCAATGTTAAGTAAGCCTTTGACAAGTTGTAACTTACTAAGCATATAGGTTTATCTCCAGTTAGCATGTCCCAACCATCTGTGTCATACCCATTTCTTATCATTCACTTATAGAAGGCAAATCACCTTCTGATCAACCAGTTTAGAGAAGTTGATTTTATAAACATTTTCTATCCTCTTTCCTTTGAATACTATGGAGTTGTCATCCTTGTTGATTACTGTGCAGTTGGTCTTACCAAACATCACATCATAACCATTGTCACAAAACTGACTGATACTTTAAGAGCTTTTGATGACTTTTCTTTAGATGACAGATCAATAGATTTATTCTTCTTAGTAGACTCATGTTCATTTAGACCTATTTCATGAACTTTGAGAGAGCTGACAAGATCTTCAACACTTAAAGTGTTTAAATCCTTAGCTTCCTCAATAGCAGTAACTTTAGGTCTCCATCTAGTAGGTAAGCTTCTTAGTATCTTTCTCACATGATCAGAAGCTACATAGCTTTTCTTTAGTATTTGAAGTCCAGAGACTTGAGTATGAAATCTTGAGTACATTTGCTCAATACTTTCATCATCTTGAACAACTCATACTGATGAACAAGCACAAGAGCTTTTACTTCCCTGACTTTCTTGCTACCTTCATAGTTTGCACAAAGAGAAGCAAACATTTCCTTTGCAGTGGATTTGTCACTCATTTTCATATACTCTGCTTTAGGTATAACAGTAACAAGTGATCCTTTAATCGTGTGATGCTTCTTGTAGAGTTTCTTCTGAGCAGGAGTATGTTTCTTTCTATCAATAGCAGCTCCTTCTTCATCAAGGACCAAGTCACCAACACCATCTTCAAGAATATCCCACAGTTCTTCATTTAAACACATGATGTAACTGTAAAAGTTGGTTTTCCACCAAGAGAATTCTTTAAGATCTCCATTAAACTTTGGAACTTTACCAGAGTCATCTTTCTTATTGCCATAATCATATCGCACAACATTGTTGTTCTGACCAGAACCAGAAGTGGAGTCTTCACCAGACATGTTTTTCTCAGATCTTTTTCTGTTATACTGTTAAGTGTTAAGACAACAAATCAGGCTCTGATACCAATTGAAGGTGAGAAAAACACAAGAAGGAGGTTGATTTGTGTTAGCTTTTTCTTCATTTTCTCCTACTGAAGTCACTGTTCAGAAGTAGATAGAACTCAGCTTCTGAAGTGATGTTCAGAAACTAAATGTAGCAGATAAAAAAGAAAGAGAGAGAGAGAGAGAGAGAGAGAGAGAGAGAGAGAGAGAGAAGAAAGACACAAAGCAATTATATAGGTTCCTTCCACAAACCGGAAGTAGTCATGTCCCCCTTGCACTTTCAAGGAGAGTTCACTAAAATGTAATATCTGATTACAATTGCTCACTGCTAAAACTAGCAAGAGACTTCAAACTACTTAAGCACAACTACAAGAGATTTCCTATGCTCAAGAACTTAATCAAGAGACTTCCTATGCTCAAGAACAACTGTAAGAGACTTCCTATGCTCAAAATAATATCCATACTTACATGACAATGTCTTTTCTCACACTTTGGAAGAATTTAATGAAAAAGGAATTAAGAGTGATATAAATTCAAGGGGGATCGTTGATGGAAAGCTTAGGAGAGTGTATTCAATTAGGATTTTAAAGGACAATTTTTGTTTAAAAAAGTCTTGAGGATTGTAAAAGATTTTGTAGGATTTTAATGACTTTCATGATTTCAAAAGACTATTAGGATTTACGATTTGGATTTCAAAGGATTTACATCATAAGATTTTAAAGGATTTGAAATGATTTTATGGATTTATAAGATTTCAAAAGATTTTATAAATTTTAAAGACTCAACACACTATCTATCATAATATTCTAAATACAGACCCTTACTAGGCGTTTGTTTCATGAAATTTCAACACATTCCTGAAAGTTATAAGATTGGAATAAAAAGTTCTCATGTTTCTTATCATGTGTTGGGACCTAGTATGAGAGGGTGTTTTAAGTAATTAGTAGGTAGTTAGTTAGGTTTAAGTAGATTATTAGTAAGTGGCCTATTAGGATTAGGATTAAATAATAAGAGGCCCATTAGGGTTAAATACTAGAATGTTCTCTCTATTTGTATAAAGGGGAATTCTTAGAGTTTTAAAGTATGACAGATTGAGTTTTCTGTTTAGGGCCAGAGTAGGATTCCTCTCTGAGTTGTGTCGGAGCTTTGCTCTGGGAGTAGTTAGAGAAACTCTCTCTTCTACTATTTTACTATTTTCGTTCATATCAATAAAACACCCTATTTTCTTTAATCATCATCTGTTTCACCTTGTTGGTTGTGATTCATTGATAGGATCCATTGGTTCCTATCAATTTGGTTCGACCTACCGGATTCGAATGTCACCACCTCCCTTTATTCCCTAAACCAGAACCGTACAACTATATCCTTGAATCAAATTCGTACAAGCATATCTTTTAGAACCCTTGAATCAAAAGAGTACCACCTACAACCAGACCTTAACCTATCAGTCGCAACAGTACTTCCAAAACCAATCTCCAAAAATATTCTTCCTATTTTGTCTGCAGAATAAATGAACCCCTATCTTTTCTTGGACAATAACGGAACCCCCTATTTTCCTCAATAAACAACCGACCGATTCACCTAAAAAAATATCCTTGATTTCTGAAACAAACAGTTCCTTTAAAATCCTCAAACAAACTTTCCATAACTTCAACATCAAATTTTCCTTCATATCCGAAACTAATTTTTTTTCCATAAAATTCTCAACCGTACTTTCCAAAGTTTCCGCATCAAATTTTCTGATACTATTATTTCCTTAATTTGCGAAACTGCCTGATCACATTGTTTTTTTCTAAACCTCAATATTAAGCTACCAGATTATCGAGCCCGTGTTAAGATGGAAGAATCACATAATATGTTCACAAATGCAAGCCTGCCAGAATTTTTTGGTGAAAATCCTTTTGGGTGGATTATCAAAGCAGAAAGATTTTTTCGAGAGCAAGAAATTCATTCATCTGATAAAGTGCAGTGGGCATTTATGAGGATGAATGGTATTGCTTTGGTGTGGTTCCACTCTTGGTGTCAAGAGGACCTAGATGCAGATTGAGAAACATTTACCATAACTTTGTTGAGAAGATTCAGAAAGGGGAACTATGGTGGTGCTGTTGAAAAACAGCTAACAGAGGAAGGTGAGATCATCCCACAAGCTTCTAGTGAGAAGAGGAACTTAGAAAATCCTGATGGAGAAGATGTTAATGGTTTTGAGGTTCAAACTTTCAATTGGTGTAAATCACACAATTGAGACTTCAAATAAGAGAAGGGGACCCAACACAAGTCAATTCGAGCAATCACATCATCTAACAGAGCCACTAGTTGCCACTTAACCTTTGTGAAAGCTACTAGTCGCCGCTCTATCGGTGACGGTTCCTCCCAAACCAGTACCGTCAGACATCAGTCCATTTGCACCGTACCAGGAGTTGCCGATGACAAAGGAACAATGGACGAGTACGACGGGAGAACTCAATACTCTTATGACAGCTACAATGTGTGACCACTGCTGGAGTGGTTTACTTATTTTTCATGGATTGATCAACTTCGTATTTGATAGAGGCAAATTCCCAAGCTCAGACTTGAGGACATGTCTGTTTTTCAAGACGGTGGCAATGTTAGGACCTAGTATGAGAGGGTGTTTTAAGTAATTAGTAGGTAGTTAGTTAGGTTTAAGTAGATTATTAGTAAGTGGCCTATTAGGATTAGGATTAAATAATAAGAGGCCCATTAAGGTTAAATACTAGAATGTTCTCACTATTTGTATAAAGGGGAATTCTTAGAGTTTTAAAGTATGATAGATTGAGTTTTCTGTTTAGGGTCAGAGTAGGATTCCTCTCTGAGTTGTGTCGGAGCTTTGCTCTGGGAGTAGTTAGAAAAACTCTCTCTTATACTATTTTACTATTTTCGTTCATATCAATAAAGCACCCTATTTTTCTTTAATCATCATCTGTTTCACCTTGTTGGTTGTGATTCATTGATAGGATCCATTGGTTCTTATCATCATGGAACCAACGGTTGTTCCCATGAAAGAATCATTCTCAGGAAAGAAATTTTGCTTAGGTTGTTCGGCTTTCTATTCCCTTCTAATTGAGGTTGGAAAATTTTATTCCCAGGAGATACAAACAGTTTTTGCGTAAAACTAGTGATGCACCCCACTAGCTAGCACATTTTCACCTACATATACAATTGTCCAAACTTTTTTGTTGTGTTTGAAAAAAATATTTCAAATAAAATATATCAATTATAATTTTTATGAATTTAAAACAAAGGATTCCCATGAACTAACTATGCTACCCAACCACTTTTTTTATGAAATTTAATCCTTGAAAAGTTATTTCTGGGATAAGTTTTTGATACCGTGAAACAAATGGATGATATATATATTTTTTATGAAAGATAGAGAGAGGGAGGGAGACGAGAGGGAAAAGGGAGAAGAGAGAGAGGAAGAGAGGAGAGAGAGAGGGAGGGAAGAGAGAGAGATAGGTAGTAAAATTTTTATAAGAAAAAACAATCTTAAATAATCTCATATTTTCATGAAAGACTTTTTCATGCTAGAATTTGACTAAGAAATCCCATAAAATCCATCAAAATCCGATTTATTAAACAATCTTTCAAAATTTGAATGATATTGAATACCATGAGACTTTTTTTAAATGAGGAAAAGTCTTGATTGAATACCACAATATTTTTTTAAAATGATAAAGAGTCTTGATTGAATACCATAAGACTTTTTTTAAGTTACAAAGAGTTTTGATTGAATACCACGAGACTTTTTCATAATTAAGAAGTCTTTTAAAATCCCTTAGAATCCTAATCCAATACATCCCCCTAATAACCTCAGCCCTCTTAAACAATTTGAGATAATCCTTTTTCTTTCCGTAAAACTCCTGTAAGCATAACTCAATTGATAGGGACATGCATTATTATATGCATAAGCCGGAGTTCAAACCCCAAACACCTCACTTATTCACCTTAAAAAAACTGAACTGTAGCGACTAAGCTACTTTACAAAAAGAAAAAAAACATACAACACTACACAGGACGACATATAACATAACATTCGACTCGAACAAGTAAAGAGGAAAATTGTTTTTTTTTTGAGTAAATAGTAAAGAGGAAAATTGTTACTCCCTCCGTCCCATAATAACTGAGCCATTTGCAAAAAAAATATTGTTCCAGAAAAATTGATCTATTTCACTTTTCAATACAATATTAATTACTTTTTTCCAATTATAACATTAATTAATACTACTTTCACCACTCCCAATCCAATATATTTTACTTTGCATTTATGATAAAGAAAAATGCACCAATAGTTAATAAGGACACTCAAAACTATTTTTCTCTCTCTTTCACTTATACACTTTTTCTTGAAATGAGCCAATGACTAGGTTAAAATGGGACGGAGGGAGTATTCACCCATAACAGGAAATGAAAAAAAATGAAAAAAAAAAATAGAAACACATGATATGTATCACGTGGTATATCACGTGCCAGTTTCCCAGTTTGCGAAAGAAGTGAACCCAACTTCCCTAATCCCAAATCTCACACACTCCATCCATAGACAATTTGGTTCATTTCCTACCGAGAGGCCACACAGACACAAACACAATTCAGAAGAACGAAATATAAAAAGCAGTTACACAAATCAAAGCCATAACAAACTTTGTTTCTTTTTTCATTCCCTTCCCTTTCGCGCTCTCTCGCTCGAAAGGAACAAACAAACAAAAAAATAATGACATCACAACCGTCGATTCCATCTCCTCCTCCGCCATTACCACCGCCACCTGCATCAACGGCACCACCGTCTGACGGCGGCGTTCGTGTTCGCTGCGCCGGTTGTCGGATGATCTTAACTGTAGCGCCTGGACTAACCGAATTCGCTTGTCCTACGTGTCGAATGCCGCAGATGCTTCCGCCGGAACTCATGGCTAGGGTACACCAAACGGCACCGCCGGTAACTCCGCCGACGCAGAATTTGCCGGCGCATGGTATTGATCCTACTAAGATCCAGCTTCCTTGCGCTAAGTGTAAGGCGATTCTCAATGTTCCACATGGATTATCGCGGTTTTCGTGTCCGCAGTGTAATGTTGATCTTGCGGTTGATCTGTCGAAGGTTAAGCAGTTTTTACCTCCGCCGACGCTTGAAGAAGTTAACGAGGTTCGGTTTCGTTGATCGTTACTTCAATTTTGCTTCATCGTTTTATTGTTGATGATTTTGGAATATTGAAGTTGCTTGTGTTACTGTTTTACTGTATACATTGCTTAATGTGATGCTGATTTCTGTATGTAATTATTTCATCTAGCATTTAGTGATTGACAACTATGAAACAGACACTGACGACACCTGTAGTAATTTAAAAAAATGACATAATTGAATGTAATCAATAACATGTGTCAGTGTTGGACACCGGACACACCATATTGACAATGGTAGAAATGCAGTAATTTAGTGTGGTTTAGTTGTAAATACATTTGAAGTGAGATCGAGTTGTAATGATACATTGTTGCTTTCTACGAGTGTGTTATTTTATTGCAGAAACGAATTCAATGTTTTTGGCACTCTGTTCTGTTGTCGTCGGTTAATGGAGCCAAAATGTCGGAATTTTTTTACCTTTTGTTATGGATGTGTGGTAAGACTAGATGAGATAGAAATAGAGATGACAATATTAGAGAGTTAGAGTGGCACCTATAGTAGAAATGATGGTGGAAACTAGGCTTAGGTGGTTTGAGCATGTAGAGAGAAGACATCTGAATTCTGTAGTAAGAGTAGCCAGTAGATCAGATGGATGGGAGTCAAAGCACTAGAGGTAGAAGACTTAAAAAAACCGAAAGAGAAACTATCAAGAAATATCTAGAGATTGATGAGTTGGATATAGATATGGTATTTGATAGAACATTATGACTTCGTTTGATTCATGTAGCCGACACCACTTAGTGGGATAAGACTTGGTTGTTGTTGAGTTGTTTTCTATATTTAAGCTGTAGTAGATATGAAGGAACTCTTATGTTATGTTTTGTTCTGGTCTTTATCATGTTTTACCTAATGCTGATTAAGGTGTGATGGTTATTGATGATATGTTGATAGTTAATAAGGTCTAAGGATAAATAAGTATTGCAACAAGGAAGGATAATATGTTTGATTGTTTATAAGATGAATGTGTTAATATACAGATCGGGGAACAAGAATTGTGAATAGAAAGTAGAATATGCTATGTTTGTTTTTTGGGATGAAGAGAAAGTAGTTTATCAATGAGAAGAGGGAATTCATATTTTGGGAGATGTAAGTTAACTTTTTAAGGTAATTATTATCAGTGTCTATGTTGCCGGTTTGTTTCTCTTTTCGTCCATTTCATGCATGAATTTTTTTGTTGTTTTTGGATGAGAATGTATAGTTTGCTTTGATGGTTGCAGAACTTCTATTAATAGCAATTTCATGCACTGTAAACTTGGAATAGGAGTTATTCTTCAAAGAAGTGAAATTGTTTAAGTGTCTTAAAATTTTGCAATTACGTATCTCTCAGTCTGCAAGAATCAGTTGTTCATATGGCAAAACCAGCCTTCTGTCTTTCATCTCTTATCCTTTGGATGAAAGGGTTTGCTGGTAAAGGGAACAGAGTGTAATTTTTCATTTTGATTAAACTTTATTTTCCTTATCTGAGGATTTTATAACACGGAAGCAATACCTTGCTCAACCATCCCACATTCTTTTTTACAAATTTTTATAACTTTCTCAATCTAGCCACACAACTTTATGCTTCTATCTTTTTTCCACCAGTCCCCTCCATCCAAACCTTTGTTGGCTTGGTGGAAGGTGGAAAATCTTGAATGTGAATAGCTTCATGCTTGCATCGTGCGATAGAAATAAGGGTGAATATTAAAGTGTACTCATCGTTCACTCTAGACCAAAACTTCAGTTGAAAATAATTTTCTCTATTATCTGTTTTATACCTTTTCACTTTTAACCTACTCAATTGAAAAGACCCTGGATTATTTGTATAAAATTGAGATTGTCATCAATCGTGATCTCTGATGTTCAGGCCTTGTGATTTAAAGGAATGACCTGAATATATTTGAGAAGTAAGAATAATAATTTTTATGCAGCCTGCTGGTCAAATGCAAGTATCACCAATAGACAGCAAGCCTGTCCCTCAAAATTAGTAGAGAAAGACTTTCATTGCCACAAGCATTCTTCTGATGGTCGTTTTAAGGATACTTTTAGATTTATATATTGTGCCTGCCTAGGGAATTGGTTGCTCTTTTGAGTTGATAATTTTCCTTTTTTTCTGTGTGCACGGTAGGGTTCTTGATTCTACAGTTTTGTTCGAGATATGGTTATATTTGTGTTATCATTATTATTATTATTTTTATATTTGAAGTTTTTTTATTTTTTATTTTGTTTTTGAATAATGATAAAATATATTTGTGAACATAAAACCCCTATAAGGAAAAGAGATTGGATGACCTACTCTCTACCTTTTTGATACTTTTATTAAATTATTTTGTATAGTTGTTCAGTGATTTTATCCTACTTTTATTAATTTATTGGTTTTCTGTTAATTATTTAAAAAAATGTTTTTATATTTAGCTAGCCTTCGTATGTCCATATTTTTACTTTTATCCTGCATTAAATTAAAATCAGGTTGCTGTTGAAGTGGAGCGAGATGAAGATGAAGGCGGCATGGCTGGAGAAACATTTACAGATTATGTGAGTTACTAATTCTTTCCTCCAGAATTGTATGGTAGAAGTTTGTTATCAACATTTCATTTGATATTTCAAGTTACACAAGCACTCGATTGTAATGTTAAATTGTCTCCTTATGCAGCGACCACCAAAAGTATCTATTGGACCTCCACACCCAGACCCTGTTGTGGAGACATCTTCCTTGTCTGCAGTGCAACCACCGGATCCTACCTATGATCCAAAAACTAAAGATAATTTGGAAAGTTCAAAGGCTTTGTCATGCTTGCAAATTGAGACCTTGGTCTATGCTTGTCAGGTTTCTTCTTTTGACATAATAGACAGTATATGATTTTGATTTACTTTGCCTTTCTTGTGTATAATGTAATTTTTTTGACAGAGACACCTTCAGCACCTCCCCAGTGGAGCTAGGGCAGGATTCTTTATTGGAGATGGAGCTGGTGTAGGCAAAGGTCGAACAATTGCAGGTCTAATTTGGGAGAACTGGCACCATGGAAGGAGAAAAGCATTGTAAGTTTTGGTCATTCTGTCTCTGCATGCAATGTTACTTGCATATTATTCATAACTGAGTTAAAAGCAAATTCATTCTTTGGATGCATATTTGAACACACTTACCTAACCATATGACCATGTGTGTTTGTAATTTGAACTCGATGCCTGGCTATACTCTTAAGAGTTTACTTGTTTTGATGCTTTTGTCATGTTTTCAATGATCTTACACAGGTGGATTTCTGTTGGTTCAGACTTGAAGTTTGACGCTAGAAGAGACTTGGATGATGCGGGCGCAACATGTATTGAAGGTATTTCCTTTGGTGATATTATATAGATAAAGCTGTGTTACATACTTAACCACTGTTATTATTTAAAAGACACTCTTTAAATATTGTTAAAGTTAACAATCTTTACATGTTCCTTTAATTGTACAACTTCCTAGATTGATTGTTATTACTTCTAAAGTATACAACTTCCTAGGGTAGTGCTTACTCATTAAGCATTCAATGCATTTATCGTAAAACCATTATAAATACAAGGTGTGTGATCTCATTATAGACACAGAATTTACACCAAGTTTACATATTTTTACAAATGCATAACTGGTGCAGAAATAGTTCTCACTGGGATTTATTTCCTCTTTTTATTTTCCACTTTTCAAATTTTAGGATTTGATGGATATATTATGGAGTAGTTTTGTGATATCACATTTCAAACTAGGATTTTGGATATGTATAGGTGATTCATGGCCAGTGGTTCTCAATATGATCAACATTGCTAAAATTGTAGGATTCTTATTAATCCACAAGACATGTTACATTATCGGTCTAAAACGTGCTAGGTTTTTACTTGTCACACCCCCTTCATCCCTTGCTCTTGTGTTTGGTCATATGATGAACTAGCCACATTATCACGGATTCTTTGTTATCATCATTATCATCTTTTCTGCGTTCTCAACTCCAATTATGCTTCTTTTGTCCAAAGAATGGAAATTTTCTGTTTATTATCTTCATGGGAGTAATTCCATCTATAGCCCATTTCAGGTGTTTGTGTTTATCTAGATTTCTATTTAAAATGTTCCTGTAAGTATTTCATCTATATTTCAATCAATGTTCTCTGATAAGTTCAAATGTCTTCCTTTTCTTTTTCCTTTAATCCAGTGCATGCTTTGAACAAACTGCCCTATTCTAAGCTTGATTCAAAGTCTGTTGGGATCAAGGAGGGAGTTGTTTTCTTGACATACAATAGCCTTATAGCATCTTCAGAGAAAGGTCGTTCTCGACTCCAGCAGCTTGTGCAGTGGTGTGGACCAGGGTTTGATGGCCTTGTAATTTTTGATGAGGTATGCAAACATCTTGTGGTATAAATTATTATTTTCCAATGTTTGTTTTGAAGGATAACATTAATGATTCAAGTGCTTTTTTGATTGAATTTTATTTCTTTACCTTTTGTTACTAATATTTGATGGGTTCATTGTAGTGTCATAAAGCAAAAAATTTGGTCCCTGAAGCTGGTAGTCAGCCAACACGAACCGGAGAAGCAGTGCTTGAAATTCAGGTTTTGTTCTTAATTTTCAATCTCTTGGATCAGTGAATGAAGAATATTTGTATTATTTGTCCCTTTTTTTAAGAAAAGTTGTACTCTGATTTTATATTGAGGTGGGTGTCAATCTTGTGAAAGATATATTTTTGTTTTCTTTTTAGATAATTTAGATTTTCTTTTTAATCCTCTGTTTTGTTGTTTATTTATATTTAATATAATTTTTGGACTATATTTCCGAAAGGTGAAATTAAATGAGCGGTATAGAGTAGGAGATATCGTATCAGAGAGAAAGATACAAGGGCCTGGTTTTAGCTTGCCTAATAGATGCAACTTGTAGCATAGGTCCAGGGGCAAGACAAAGATCCTCAAAATTAATTTTGTACAAAACAAATTAAACGTACGTGCTTGTATGATTTGCACCCTGGTATGTGGTACGAGAATCATATACAATATTTATCTGATATGGTGATACATTGTTTCTTGAAAATATAGGATATGCTACATTTATGATATAAATATATAAAATAAAATATCACAGAATATGAAAAAAAATACAAACTAAGAACATACCTCTTAAACATTAGTAAATATAAAATAGAAATGGTAAATCATTGTCTTCCAAAAATCCGAAGTTAGAAATTGGAATGTTCATCCCCTTCTTGCGCATCATCCGTAAATAGGACAGCTTGTATCTTTGTTTCATCTAGATACAATGTTGCCATTTCATGAATTCCAGCACCATCAAAGCTATCCCACAAATCTCCACCAATGTTCCACATCTTAGGACTCCCTTGCATTCTTCACTTTTCCTAGCCAAAAGCTGCAAATTTGTATGGACATAAACAAAGTCTGGAGAGTGTTTCGACAGTCGAAAATAAAAACTGAAGTCCTAACATCCAAAATGCATGGAATCTATAAGTTTCTTTTTGAAAAACTTGAGTAGTTTTTGAAAAGACGGGGTGAACTTTTATATCTTTAAATTTTTAATAGGCTTAATTGCACTTTTTCCCCCTATCTTTTGCTAATTGTGCGATTTTGCACCCCCTCTTTTTTTTTTATCGATTTTGTA
>Ga0228710_1007019_pt1 | contig 16819 bp, 8 predicted proteins | sample MedpolnodulmetaG_FD_177995 | JGI IMG/M metagenome (GOLD analysis project Ga0228710, IMG submission 177995) | Root nodule microbial communities from Medicago polymorpha collected in Santa Monica, California, United States - pink nodules | ecosystem: Host-associated > Plants > Roots > Nodule... | reverse complement strand
TGAACTCACTCAGACTCTGAATTACTTCAGACTCTGAACCTGAGAACAGTTCTTCAACGTAAGGAACGAAAAAGTTTTTGAGAACACAATTCAACCCCCCCTTCTTGTGTTTTTCTCACCTTCAACACGCAATTAAAACAACATAATATACGCGATTAATTAAAACATAGCACATTATCACGGATCATCTAAACTAACTTCTTCCTCTGGTCCCTCCAGCAGAGCCCTGATCTCTTCGTAGTTCTTGGGCCGGTTCAAACTTTTCAGAATTTGTTCAACAGATCTAACCAACAAAGCATTCAACTCGATCGGTCCTCTAGTACTGTGCTGACCAAAGACAGAGAACATGGTTCTCACGTCGTCGTCGTTTGTGAGTTTCATCCAGCTGAATCGAAGAGATCCTGCAGAGTCGGACAATGGACATCGATATTCAACACCGACCACCCTCCTTGTGTCTCTGTGGTTGAGTTGACGGTTGATTTGATTCAGCTCATCCTTCAGTCCGGAGAAGGTGACATCGTTGCGAATCCTAAACAGATGGGGTGGTGTTCCACCGTTGTAGTAGACTGCTGCTAGCTTGGTGTTCAGATCAAAGCAAGGGAATTCCATGATTTTTTTTAGGTGTAGGTTACTTGTAATGACAACAGGGACCCCTATTTATTGAGTTATCTGGACGTTCTGGACCGCATAAACTCTTGGTGCAATGTGGGTCACACAAAAAAATCAAATGTTGAAGCTTTCCAGATTTCAAAATCCGAACTATCCATCACCCTACACGAAGAGCAAAGTTTCCCTTTATTTCACACCATGATCGTATTTTTCCGGAATATAAAATCCAGAATCTATGTGTAATCCGGATTACATTTTCCGGATTGCACCAGAAGCTTTTGGCCGGTGGTCTACACCACAAAGAAAACGTTTTTCAAACATTTTAGGCGGTGGTCAAGTTGAAAAACGTGTTTTTACACGTTTTTTGACTGTAATTATGACTTCCCACACGTTTTTTAACCCTCCCTCCCCTATAAATAGACTTCATTTTCTCAAAAATAGTCAAACCTTCTTCTTTCTCCTCTTCTACAACGATGTGTTTCCATCGTTGGTCTTTCATTGAAAGAGGCCTCTTTGGAAATCAATCAGGGGTCATACGATCGATCAACAGGGAAGGGGTCAGACTAGGCATGAGGTTGGTCTGTCTGGGAGTAAGTTTGACCATCATGGTCTCTTGCTCCCTACAGGCCCCTGTGCCCCCTTTGTTTCCCCTCCAACAGCAAAGCTACTGGTATGTCCCCCCCTTCCTCTCCACTAATTGCTGGAGCCAATGGTATAGCTTACCCTCCCCCCTTAGAAATAGTTTTAAGTTCTTATGTAAAAAGCTTCAACATTTGTAATGTATTATTCATATATTAATAAAATGACTTCTTTTTATTTTTGTGTTCTTTTTATTTCTGTTTTATATTTCTATTTGCAGCTATTTTACGAATTTGAAAGCTTAAAATGAAAAAAATTCTGGAAAATGATCGTTCCGGATTTTAAAATCCGAACAAATCTGAAAGACATTAACAATTCATTCTGGAAAACTAAATCCGAACCATAGGTAAAAGTGGAAAAAATAGAGCGCACGAGAAAAGATATAGAGTGAGAAACGTAAACTCAAGAATTTATAAATGAATATGAGTTAGTTGGTAAATATTTTATTGTAGAAAGTATCGAGCATCCTCATTAATTATACATTAATTAGTGACTAATACATGGCGTGCGTTTTTTCTGTTCAACCAAATACTGCCTGCTAGTGTCCCCTTGGTCAAAAATCATGCAGGTTGTACAACCTCGATGATGTCAGGTGGTGGCTAAAGTAACTACAATTTCCAAATAAACTTATAAAAGAATACGAGGTCAGGATCATCGATGCATGCATTCAAACAAGTCAATTACAGGGAGCAAAACTAAATATAGGAGTATTTCACTTCATTGTAATAATTTCATGTTTCTAGATTGGTTAGTATTATTTTGTATTGTAATTGTATTGAAGTCCAATATTGTCATGATTTCCGGACTGTTGGATGCATATATGTGTTTAAACACTCTCATCTAATGGATTAGTTTTTGGAGCAAAATCCAAACCCACTTAACATGGCACGATCAGAACCAGATTAAGGATGTGTAACTATTGAAATTGTATTAAAGTTCCGCATTGTCAAAGTTCACGTGTTGTTGAATGCATACATACATGTGTGTTGACACTCTTATCTTTTGAGTTAATTAATTTTTAAGAATGAAATCCAAATTTATTAAAGGATCTTGTTATTGGATTGAAAACTACTACAAACCCTAGCTTAGCGGCTTCACAACAAACTCTTTTTGTTCATGTCGAATCTCGAACCAAACACCACAATTGTTGAAGAATGTTCTTATTATCAAATGACCTTTGGAAAACAAACGCTTCACTACAAACTCGGTCTAACAAGTTATCTCGAGAGGTAAATTTTTAGTCAGTTGTAAAAATAAAAAATAAAATCATACCTACTGAATAGACCGTGATCTAGACACGCTTTTTTATCACACCAGATTTATCATTTTGGACACTTTCCAACAACGATAAGGAATTTAGAGTTACATTACATTTGTTGTCATAAAAAAAATAGTGTTTATAGAGCCAATGGATGATAAGATTATGTTTAGGAGTGTTTTTTAGTCAGGAGTGTTGGAGAAGTTTGTGTTTTAAGATCCTAATCAAATTATATATACATGCTACTGGATCCCGACAATCCTGACGAATCTCTTTCGAAAGGGTGAATTTGATAAATGCTAAAATGGAAACTAGAAGGAGACTTGTAACGAATTGCGAAACTTTCATAATCCAACTTAACCATTTGGATTTCATTCAACCTTGATTTGAAGTACTAGATGTGGGACTTATTACAAAATATTATTTAGTATAATGAGGAATGCTAGCAACACTCACTTTTGAACACTCTCTCTAATACTCACTTTTTTATTGGTTTAAATCATTGTGAGTGTATACTTTGGAAATAGAACTCACACAAAGTGGTGGGACATGCATGAATTTCATCCAATGAAAGAGTGAGTGTTAGAGAGAGTGTTCAAAAGAGAGTGTAGCTAGCATTTCTCTTAGTATAATAACTGAAGATTCAAGTTCTCTAAATGAGTAATATCAATTGTTAATTTAAAAATTAAATGTATGCATTATAGATATATCATAACAAACCATGAATTTGTTACAATAGCAACTCTTAATTATCTCACTTTACATTTTACTCACTTTAGAAGATCTAAAACCAATAACCGGAATATGTGAATGTTAAAACTTCTTAAGTAAGTTCACACCGTGTTTTGTTAAATCAACAGCTTATAAAAGACCACATCAAAGGCTTCACCAAATCAACAAGAGGACCTTTAAGCCTATTTTGATTATAAAAACACTTCTTCACATTTTTTTCATGGGAAATCAACCTATAAATTGAGTAACATGATTAAAATTATTGTTCGACAAAGCACAATAATGCCTACCCATGACAAATCATCCAACCATGACTTACAAGATACATGACAATAAAAAAAAACAAATAATTAGATGTTTCATTTATTATACATCCTTCCGTACTAGACAAGCTATAGTTAGAGAAGCACTTTGTTCACTTGAGAGAAAATGTTAGTTAAAGGGTGTAGGGCTCTATTAGCTAACTTTTCTTTGTTTGATGATGCGGAGGATTTTGACAATGAAATATTAATACAAGTGGCATATACTCCGGTCAAAAAAGCTCATAAGCTAATTAATCTATTAGTATAACTAATGTCTCTATGTATAGATGAATGATTAACTCGATGAACTTACAAATGAATATCCATGCATTTTAAATGAAATAACATTTCCTTTCCTTAAAAAAAAATGAAATAACATGATCGTATATCACAATACATGAAAGCTACAACTTGATAAATTTGTCACTTTTGTAATAAATAAATTCACATCTAAAGCTACAACATTTAGCTTCTATAAACTCATGTCCGCGTTTGGTATGCGCATTACCAAACACTACACAACTGACTTTCATAGTTTTTACAGGTTTTTCTTTTTATCAAAATTGATTTTACTTCTTGAATTTATTCTAGTCTGAAGACAATATATGTATCTCCTAAACGTGAATTTTATATTTAAATTTTTTGTTCAGCATATTTTCACATATCATATCCAAACATAAATTATTTTGAGTCATGCTAACAACTTACTTTCTTATTTTATATTTCAAATTAATTTTTAGCTAAAATCAATGTTCTCTATGTAGAACTAAACATTCACGGAAATACAAGTTTTTTTATTTTATTTTTAAAGTCTCATATTTGATGAGATATGACTTGGCAATATGTTTATAACCAGAGTTGTTCATAGAGTTTTAGGAGCCTTAGCTGAAATATGAGAAAAGGGTTCCTTACATAACACATCATAAAATTTGTTAGCTCATTGTTGTGATTTTATTAACTTTTCATTTAATTTTTTTCCGCTTTTCACTACCAAATAAATGTTTTTTTAGGCAACATCTAAAAATAAATCAAATACTCTATAGACATCAAAACAAAATAAAATATCGTAGAATTATAGAACAATAGCACATGCGAAGTAGACTGAAATTTTAACACCTAAGAATAATAACACTAAAAAAGAAAAAGTATATCAACACGTAATTAACTAAATTTTAAAATTTTGGAAGCAAAATTCTCCAATGTTAAACTCATAACAACAACAATACATGATACAAAATTAGTGTTAGACTTTTTTAGAGAAATCGTAGATACAAGAACTCTTTTGTATACTAGAAGTACATCATTCCTCTTTTTATATTCTATAAGTAATTCTAACAAGTTCATTGTGATGATACATGAATGTGGCTCGCATGATCTTGCACTATCAAATTCAACTATGCAATCATTTCAATCAATTCAAGAAAGTTGACATTACTATATTGATGTAATTTATTTTTTTGGAACCTTTGAAAGACAAGATTAAGATTAATTTCTCTAGTAGGTCTATTTTCAACTAAAATATAATTTGTTTGGTTATGAAAATTATCCAAATTTATTAGATAATAAATATCACCAATGTTTTTAATATTAATGAAGCACATTATTAGGAAGGGTCCAAATAAATATTACCAATTTCTTCGATAATAGTTTTTTGGTACATTATTAAAAACAACCAATTTGTTTTTTATAGGGAGGGTGTATATAGAAATCTTTGTGCTATACAGGGGTACATATAACAAATTGCGTCAAAAGGGCCAAAAACATTAACAGACTTCAGTCAGCCCTTCAAAATGTCAATGTATGGGGCCTTTATGTGAAATTTGCTATATATACCCTTTATAAACAAAATATTTCTATATACACCCCTTTCATAGAAAAAAATTAGGCCCTCTACTGGCAAGGGCCCTAGGCCTTCGCACCCCCGACCAATGGCCTAGGGCTGGCCTTGTTTATAATTGAGAGCAGGCATCATCGTACAAAACAATTTTGTAATATTGAGTTAGATTTAACTTAAATTCTAAGATGGTATTAGAGTTTATCTAAAATATATTTGACCATCTGCTATTAGAACTTCACTGTGAGACAACTCGGGCCACAATCCAGATATCCAATTTTATATGTCTAATACAAAAAATAAATTGTTGACACTAATTATGGACCTAAGATTATTTTAGTCAGAAAGTCTTTGTTGCCACATGTCAGTGGTCGTCATGATCTAGATCAAACTATCCATATTCAAACTTTTTATTTTTAAAATTATTATAAAATAAAAATATATATATTTGTTTCTTTAGGTCGTTTGATTAAGATCATACGACCACTGTGTCACTCTAAGAAAGTGTTCAACGCGAGGAATAAAACTTCGTTAATTTTTTTTGTCACTCCGAGAAAGAGTTCGACACGATGAATCATATTTCGTTAATTGTTAGCACGGTACGAGTTACACCTTACAAATACAAGATTTTTTAATGCACAGTATATCTTTTTGTCCTTTAAGTTTGAACAAAATATCGGGTTGGTCTTTATGTTTTTTATGTTTTCAATAGATTCTTTAAGTTTTTCTAAAGTTTCAAGAAAAGTTTATTAGAGTTTTAAATATGTCTATTAAGTTGTTAATTTAATACACATATTTGAGGTTTTTTAAGTTTTAAATAGGTCCTTAAAGGGTAATAAGGGCTTGTTTAAAACTTAAAATACTTAAAAAGTAACACGTATCTTTGTCAAGCTTAAAGGATAAAAAAGGTATTTTGTATTTTTTTTAATTGAAATTACAAGTTTTTTGTTTACTCGATTACTTGTCTTTAGTCTCAAGCAAACACCCTCCAATAAAATAGAAAAATGTCGTAAACCGACTATTCAACGTAACCTGATTTCTGTGGAACCAACGATGAAGTTTACCTTAATGCTAATTTTGTTTTTTGAAGAAGTTAAATTAGCCAACATATATTGACACTAAAGGAAATTGAACCTGAGACCTCAAGGAGGAGCACACTCTCAGATACCTTAATGCTAATTATTATTTGAGCCATTCGTTAAAGATTTTTTTATACATACAAACGTTTAATTCAAGCATCGATGTCTTATGTGAACCAATCCCCTACTCTTTTACAAAAATGTACATATTAAAGTATAGACCAACAATATTATTCTATTTTGACAAAGAGTAGACCAAGACTTTCTTTTTCACGTGTTATTTGATTAATTTCAATTCTCTCATTCTGGAAGTTTGAACAAACCGGAGATTAAGACAGTGTGTATGAAAAGCAATTGGTAAATATTAAATATTTTTTTTATAAAGGCAAATATTAATTAAATTATACACAATGACAGGGAAGCATTTCATATAATTTATTCTCTTGTGTTTAAGGTATGGCGTATAAAATAATACAGTGTTGAAAAAGAGGTCTACCTATCTCCATCTCAAAGCCAAACCCAAACATTGTAAATGTCTTCATTTTTCTTGTTAGTTTTTCTGATCATTCAAACATGGCCAATGAAGCTAGAAGCCCAAAAAAACATATTTATATTAGCAGGACAAAGCAACATGGCTGGAAGAGGAGGAGTAGTAAACGACACGACAACCGGTGTCACAACCTGGGACGGTGTTGTTCCACCTCAATGTCAACCAAATCCATCAATTATGAAGCTCAATGCACATCTTAAGTGGGTTGAAGCACATGAACCTCTTCATGAAGACATAGATACGCTAAAGACAAATGGGATTGGACCAGGTATGGCATTTGCGAATCATGTGCTGGAAAAAAACTCGGGACTTGGTTTGGTGGGGTTGGTCCCATGTGCAATTGGTGGCACCAATATAAGTGAATGGGAAAGGGGTAAAGTGCTTTATAACCACATGATGAAGAGGGTTAAAGCATCGTTGCGTGATGATGGTAATATTAGAGCACTTCTTTGGTTTCAAGGGGAGACTGATACGGTAAGTCTAAGTGATGCACAATCATACCAAGCTAGAGTTCACAAGTTTTTCTTGGATGTTCGTCATGATTTGCAGTCTCCATTGCTTCCCATAATTCAGGTATTTTTCCAATTCAAAGCATATATAATTATTTGTTAAATTGGCGTTGTTAATAACGATTAATGAATCATTGAACTGTTAGGTTTGGGTTGGCTTTCAGTTTCACTTATTTTTAAGAAAAGGGTAGTTGGGATGCACATATATATCTATCTTAATTAGGAACCAAAAAAACTACTAGGTTCGGAAGTATCCATCCTCTACTATACTTGTAGCAAATTTTTCCAGTGTAAGTAAATAAAACAGTGTTGCCTGCTTTATGAGGTAGTATGTTGTATTTATTAGTTATTAAAAAAAAATTGTACCACCTTACTATTGAAGAGGATTCAGATGAAATAAATCTGAATTAGTAGGTAAGATGATTTATTAGGAAGAGGAATGGGATGCTCCACTCCACCAACTCATACCCTCCTCTGTAGCTTCCTCTACCTTTTATGTTAATTTATACATACTTTTTTTCTGGTAAAAGTAAAAATAGGAAGAGGAATATGGGAGTATATGTTGAATAGAATTGGAAACTAAGATGGATCCCATCCCAGCTATAACGTGATCGTTGTAAAGTATTTTAAATCTTTACTAAGAAAATACATCAATTAAAAATTACTTAGTAGACAAAAGTACATTACTTAACCAAACAAGTTTAATCTGGTACTGTCAATAAATTACTTTCATAGCTTAATAACTGTTAACTGATGTACTGTTATTACCTTGCGAATTACTTCATATAGACAACTTAAACTCAATATATATATATTAGAGACCTCTATATATTAAGCTATAGAGACACCTTAAACTAAAATCTTAATCCAAGAGAGTAAAGTGTCTCTATCATTAACAATATTCTCTTGTATATATGCATAATGCATTGTAGTCTTATTTTTCATTTTTTGGTAATTACGTATTGTAGGTGGCTTTGGCATCAGGATCAGGCCCTTACATAGAGATAGTCAGACAAGCTCAACTGAGTATTGACCTCCTGAACTTGAAAACCGTCGACGCTAAGGGCTTGCCTCTTCAGCCCGATGAGCTTCACCTTTCGAGCCCGGCCCAGGTTGATCTTGGAAAGATGATGGCTGATGCATTCCTTCAATATGTACCCTCTTCGAGTTCAAATCCAAATCCATATCACAATGTTAGTCCAATACGTAACGAGGCAACAAGTTCCATTGGGTTTTCTAATTGTATTTCTCATATTTATTTGGTACCATTGTTCATAACATTTCTCACAATGATGTCCCTAACTTTATTGTAGAGTTGTGGAGTTGTAAATTGTAATGACCTTCATTTATCATTGCTATTTTAATCATAGCATAAACACAGCCATGAAATTAGGCTTTAAAGTCTACAAGAAAATTCGAGCAATGTATGGTTCTTTTCAATCTTGAAGTATGAGTACTTTAAGTTACACTTAATGGAATTCATGGAGTGCAAAACTTGTGATTTTGCAATTGATCATCTATATGTTTGCTGAGCCACCAAAATTTGTTTACCGAACACAACTAAAAAATTCTACTACCTCTCACACAACCACCACCCTCCATCGACATATCTGACCAAAAAAAATTCCTCTCTCTCATTCTCAACACTCTAAGCATATTATGAGAAGCCAATTGTACTAACCCCACTAGAACCATCCTAAATATCCTTCCACCAAGTCGAGTCTCTATCGAATCCTACAACCACATCGCCATTAATCAAACCATATTTATGAGATAAAACTTTAAACAACAACTTCTATCTGTTTTCAACATCTAACACCATTTCTCTTATAGTGTCATGTTAAACACGCGCAAATTACACACCCAACACTCCCTCTAACGTGTGTTTCAATGTGTATAATGTATTTTTAGTATTGAAACCATGCAAATCATTGTTAGAAGCAAAGAAAATCACTGAGAGAAATGAAGTTGTAAGTTTAATCTAGTGGTCAACACATATCATCTAGACCAATTATTAGCTTACGACAGGACCAATTTCTTTGAAGAACTTTGCTGTAAATCTTAATCTATAGCCAAAGATGAAATGCTTTGAAGATGAGATTTCAAATTCCTTCATAAAGAATCAATTTTGAAATCATCAAAGTTGTCTCGCCTGGTACAGGTAGTACACTCGGGTACAAGCTCAGCTCAAGTATGCACGACAATTCCTGTGAAATAATACAAGTTAGTGCGTGACATTTTTGCACAATGGTACAAGCTCTACAACACTTACATTTTACCTAAAAGCTCAAGTATTTAAGGCATTTACCATTTAAATTTTTATTTTTGCTTAGTAGTGTATACTTAAATACCACTAAGCAATGATTCAATACTTCATATCACAAGCAAATTAAAACTTCAAAGAAACATCGACTCCAAATTACAAAGAGTCAAGTGAACCCAAATTTCAAATATTTTTATAGAGGGTCATGAAAACTTGTGTCCTAAAGGCTAGAGTCATTCTTTAAGGAATGCAAAGAGTTTAACTGAGTTAAGCCTCCCAAAGTGATGGGCCTCAAGAAAAAAATTATTGTTTAATATCCCCACCCCCACTCAAAAAAGAAAAATAAACATGTTTCATGTTTCAATTTCTAAGTAAAAAATCATGTTCCATGTTTCTATTTCTAAGTTGAAAAACATGTCTTTAAGAAAAAAATAATTACTGATTTTGATTTCGGTGGCTAATAATAATTATACGAGTGTTATTTTCAATTTTTTTATTAGGGATCTTTTTTTACTATGACAGCCGAGCTTCCAGTTTCATAGGGACGGCCCTGCTAAGGGCACAAGTTAAAAAGTTTAAAATGGAATTAATCAATAAATGTGTAAGTTAAAAAGATTAAAAAAAAACTTTCAAAATTAAAAATACACAATTTCCAAGATTTAATTTCTAGTTTTGGTTTCTTATCTTGCGCCAAATTAGCATTTCCCTTTTAAGAAAGTTTTTTACTTGTACTCGAGCAAAAATTTCATATTCTCTTTTTTAAGAGCGTTATCCTAATCACAAACATATCATCATTTCAACTTAGTGAAACCTCAAAGGGTTGTTTTGGCTAGCGAGTTGGAGGGATGGGTTGAGTTGGCCAGCAAGCTCATTCAAAAATATTAATTACTAATGTTTATTGTACTATTAAATAATAGGTGATCCAATTTTTAAGTTTTTTTTTCCTTCGGAAAAACAATTGTACAATTCTTTATTAGAGAATTGTTTTTCTCTTTAAGTAGGATTAAAATGAGAATAAAATGATTATGAGAAAATAAAAATGACATTTTATAACGGTAGCATATATTTTAATAACATTTGTCACAAATAAAAAAATTTAAAAAGAAAAAAATTTGTTTGACGGATCAACCTGACAGTCCGTCTTCTGGTGGGTTCAGGAAGTGTGTTTGAGCCCATCACCTCAACTTGGCCGGCCCCACCCCGTTTTTGGCGGACTAATAGCGTTGTGGCGTTGTTAGCCTATATTTTCAGGAATTAGATTTAAATGCAATCAGACTAAGGTTGACTTTATACTTGAAGGAATAAATGTTATTATTCTTAGACACTTAGTCGAAATTAGGCTTGTTGAGAAGCATTCGGAACACGTGTCTTGGTTCGACAGACAAAGTGCATCGGAAACAGTTTTGTTTTGGATAGAATCGAGCCAACGGATATCTCCAGGGAGCGTGTGTTTGAAGTTTGAATCGAACGGATATCTATTGTTCGATGGTAGCAGTTGTAGTTTCAAAATTCTATGTAGGTAGTTATTTTCTATTAGTATAAATAGTAGTATCTCGCAAGAGAAAGGGGTCGCAATCCAATCATACAAAAAAACTTACACTCAAACTATCTGCATTCAAGAGAGAAACGAGTCACAAGTTGCAATGTATGAATCTGTGTACCAATTTACATTCAATCAATGCAATTTAAGTTTATTTTCTTAAGTTTCTTTGCAATTTACTTGTTTATTTCAAGCAATACCTTTTACTCGTATTTCGAAGGTGACTTTGATTGATTTAACTAAGTTAAATTCGATAACCATTTTCGATATCTTCTTATGTTTTGAAGAACAATTATGAATTTCTGGGAAAGTAAAAGTACAATATGTCCTTAAGATTTACTGGTTGATCTTGCAAGTAACTATTTCTAAACCAGCGGTTGTTTACCAAAAATCAATGTAAACAGGCGTAAACAGAACGGGTTGACCCGCATTGTCATCCCTAGTTGTAATCGGTTGCACATACTGAAAAATTCTTCAAGGTTGAAAAGACTAGATGTAACTACTAGCATAGTTGTAAAACTCGGCTCGGTCATCGACTCGGCAAAGGCACTGAGTCACTGAATTCATGGTCGAACCATCGTGTCATTGGTTGAACCACATGACAGAATCAGATTAAATCGGATGACTCGGTTAGATAACCCGATGTTTTGATTAAATTTGTATAGATATTTAATAATATTAAATCGGATTGAACTGACGACTCGATTACTTCAAAAACTAAAATAATAACATATTTAAAATTAAAATAAATATCCAACAAACATAATTTCATAGACTAATTATTCATGTGATAAAAAAAAGCGAAGAGTAATTATTCATGAGCTTTAAATTAAATACTTGAGCTTTATAATTTTATTTTTTTTAGGGAAGCTTTATAATTATATATGTCTATGTTTTTGTCCGTTAATATTGTGAGTTATTTTTATAAAAAAAAAAAAATTGATAGGTATTTGCTTTGTAAATTATTAAACGTTAATTTTTTGAGGCATTTTTATCAACTAAAAAATAATAATTGATGGGTATTTGCTTTGTACAGTATTCAATATTTTGACAACTATAATCTTATCCAAAAAATTGTTTAATATATTCTTATTAAAAGCAAATCAAATACAAAATGAACAAGCGCTTCAGTGGTTAGGAAGTTGTTTCTTAATAGGAGGGTCACGAGTTCAACTCTCATCTGTGCCATTTTTTAAAACATGATTTAAGTTAAAAGCAATAAAAAAAAGAAGAGAAGAACCGGTTCGACCCATAACTCGGCCGAGTCACCTAGTTTGACCAGTTCTCGTCGAGCCAACTGCATGGCCGATCCGAAGGTATGCTCGAACCAATCTACCCACCGGTTTCTGGTTCGAGGTGAACTAGTATAAAAAATGGAATCTCTTTACCTTTGAGGTGAACTATCTATTTTAAAAAGAAAATTTTGTAAAAAGATTTACACAATTTAATCCTCGTATTTTTCTTACCTTCAATCAATTTAAATTTTGAAATTGCCTTTCAACATAAAAAATCAACAACTCAAACATTTCGAACGAACTCTAAGTCTTAAAATTGAGTAATGATATTTAAACAACCATTTGATAACAATTTTTGTGACAACCTTACTTTTCTATTTTTTTATTGGTGAGAAACAATAAAGAGAGAAAAATGAAGAAAGAGAATAAAAACATAATTTAAGTATGAAAGATAAAGTTGTCCTAAAGTTCTTATAATATGGTTGTACAAATATCATTTCTCTTTAAAAATAGTAATCTAAAATATGGGTTTCTAATATTTTTGAAGAAACCAAAATGAGATATATATTAGCAACCAAAAAAGTCTTCCTTAACACAAGGTGTGTCAAAGAAGAACACAAGAGTCACAAACAAAATTTAGAAGGTCCAAAACAAAACAAGAGAAGAAATAACAATTAGCCAATGCCCAAAGTTGTAAGAGGATTAAGCCATCAACTATGATAGTTAATAGCAAAAGAAGTAAACTTTGCCTTCAACCACAAAAAGGAGAGCGACTTAATTCTATCCACAAACGGCATAATTGAGCATTCTTTACTATTGAAGATCATATTATCTCTTTCTTTCCATATTCCCCAAACGCTAACAAACCAAATCAATTGCATAATAGATTGCCGCACCTTAGAACCTTCACCTAGATTTCCAAACTGCGCAAAATGATCTGCTACGAGTTCTAGAACAACCGCAAGAATGCCCAACCAATGGTGAATTAAGTGCCAAATAGAACCAAAACTGGGGTGATGTAAAATTAAACGAGAAGCTGTTTTTAATTTATTTTTTTTAGTGATAATGTCATTTTAGTGAGTGTTAAGGATAAGTGAGCAGACTAAAAAATTGTCATTTTTTATTCTAAGAAAATACAAGTCAGCTTGTCTATTACAAATAATTGTTTTTCATATAGCAGCAAATCTCCCACTTTGACTTTTTATTATTATTTCGTAATCAAATGCTAACATGAGTTTAAGACTACTTTTTTTGAGGGAATGTGATTAAGATTACTTGTTAAGAGTTTTTTTAAAAAATATTATATATTATTTTGTAATCAAATGCTAACATGTGTTTAAGAATATTTAAGAAATTTTAAAATAAAATACGTATTTTAAACAAAAAAACATTTATCTCAACCTGTGTGTATTTTAATATTTTGTGAGTTATCTCTATACATCACTTCAAACAATTGGTGGTAACATTAAAATATTATATTCTTTCCAAAAAAACAAATTAAAATATTATTGTCAATATAATGATAATCTACAAATTCACACGCGTTACTCCCTAAAAAAAGAAACTCACACGCATTATGCATGGTCAATTTTATTTAGGAGAGTAATTGATGATTCTAATTTGAATCGGATTATTAGAAACATATAGTGATTTTAAAGGCCATCTAAGTCTAACTACCCCTCCAAAAAAAGGCCATCAAAGTTCCAAGTATCCTTTTAAAATATATATGTATCAAGTATGCAGGGATATGATGGTTTTTGTTCATTTTTTACTTAGAAATCATCATTTTTGTTCATCTAAATGGTTTTCATGTAGATTAAGTTTTTTCTTTTGTGTTTTCCTCTTCTGAGTGCAGCGATGTATTATTTCCGTTTTGTTACGGTGCTCGGTTGGTTTCAATTGAAATGTCAATTTCAATCAATTACTGATCAATCACTAATTTGAATGTTAACGTTGCATACTAAAGATATCGGTATAACAGTGAATTTGATTTTATCATATTATTTATAGACATTTTGTCGTTGAATGTTATTAACTTAGATGTTGTAAGGTTGTTCGTTGATTCAATATTTTTGATGTTGAATATGTGGTTGTATTAGATGTACCATATTAATTTGAATAAGTTAATATCACTTTATTTTTTTTAGAAAAAATGAATATCACTTTTTTTTTTTTAGAAAAAATGAATATCAATTTACTTTTGTACGTAAACAAAAGCAAACTAACTTCACGAACTTGTTATATGGGCCAGCAAATAAACAAGACTCTTAATTATCCCACAAATCATAACTCAATCGCAAAAAGAATAAAAATAAAATACCTAATTATTTGACCGGAGGTCATGACCGAGTTTCAAATTCCATCACACCTATTTGTGTGTGTGAGTTTATAATAACTTTATTATTTCGTTTATTTAAATAAATATAAACCTACTAGAGCTTTGTTTATTGGTATTGAAGAGCGTTGATTTTTTTTACTCGTTTTAAAGGGCATTTCAAGTTAATATCTAAACGCCTCTTTTTCTTTTTTTTACAGTACTAAATTTCTTGACCAAAAAAAAAAATCTTGTCTTGTTAAGTTTCTGCATATATATATATTTGGCTGCTGCTAATTTTCATTCATGTACTAGATAAATTTACATTTGCTGCAACGTACTAGTAGATGATTTGTAGAAACAAAATGTATATTGTAATCTCGTCGTCGGAGTTAAACAAAGCAAGGCAATATACGTAGTCTCACTCACCTCATTGTCATCATGTGATTGTTATAGAAGACGGAATGGTCAAATATGACTTGGACTGTACAAGATCACGATGAGCTTGACATTCTGTGCCAGCAGTTATGCATTTTGAAAGTTGAAGTTTGAAGCTTAATTAGCAATTTGTTGAAATAATTAACAATCTATAGCTTAGCACACCTTTGGACGGTTGGACATATTCAATCCCTCATGTGATTGTTATGAACAACTGGGTGATCTGTAGCTAGCCAGGCTTGGATAGATAGAGATCATGATAAATTTTGTAGTATTTTGTTATCTTATTTTAATCTCGATATCATTTTATAAAAATATTTAATGGTACACGTGGTTTTTTATATATAATAGGCTATATTTATTTTATTTTATTTTTGACAAACATATATAGGCAGTATTGATGAAAATTTGTTTTTGGATGGGTAATGAAAAATTGTTTACGTATGTCTTTTTTTTCTTTTTGTTTTTTTGTATCTGCCATCACAATTAACTTTAAAATCTCTGATAAATGGAACCGGGAGCATTTCTTCTTCAGGAAATGGATGGGGTTTTTGTTGATATTGCATAAGGTCTAAATTCATTAGCAAGAGCTTGATTTAACTTCAAAGACATGAACCATATCCCATTTGAATATTTGTAAAATGATTATTAATGTTTCAATTATTAATAACTATCACCCTATCCTTTTAGTCTGGTAAGTGGCCTTAGAGTTAGAATGAGATATCATCCCCTTGCCTAAAACAAAAACTCAAGTCTTGTATTCTTGAGACTCTCCTTCTTGGCTCAACTCCTATTGACACATCAAATGTAATATGATATTTTAATAATTTCACCAATAAATATACTCATTTTACTAATTTGTTGTTTAATATTTTTACAAAATTATTAGATATATTAATTTTTTTCCCAAATATTTATTAATCATTTAGTTTAATCAAACAATTAACTAGATAGTAAAAAAATATTAGGGAAAAAATAGTAAATTAAATATATATATATATATATATATATATATATATTTTGATTTATCCCTCAAAAATTATTTTGATTTATCAAATCTTTTAAGAATTTTTAGAGATTTTTTTTTCAAAACTAAATTTGAACTCAAGACATCTAGTTTAAGGAAAATTCTCTTGCGATTTTTTTTTCAAGGGGAAAATTCTCTTGGAATTTGTTTCAAATAAAATTATCTAATTATAATAACAATTGATTTCACATGAGAAAATAAAATACAGACGGTAATATATTATATAATAGAAAATTATTTTATAATCTCGTGATTTAATTATGTAATTATACTGAATCCAATTTGGGCGTGTATTGCGGAGTTATTGTATATATACTACTAATAAATACATAATTATTTTTGTATAATTTATTTTTGTTATATTTGAATCCCACGTTAGTAGACGCTAGTAGGCACATGCAAAAATAGAATTAGGGTTAAATGGAAAATGAAAAAAACGTGTAAATAAAAAGCCATGGGTCTTTGACCAAAAAAAAAAAAAAGAGACTAT
>Ga0228710_1007018_pt1 | contig 16820 bp, 8 predicted proteins | sample MedpolnodulmetaG_FD_177995 | JGI IMG/M metagenome (GOLD analysis project Ga0228710, IMG submission 177995) | Root nodule microbial communities from Medicago polymorpha collected in Santa Monica, California, United States - pink nodules | ecosystem: Host-associated > Plants > Roots > Nodule... | reverse complement strand
GCCCTTATGCTGCATGCATTTATTAGGTCTGGTAACATAAAACGAGACCTCCCTGGTAAATGGCCTAGTCTCTTTAGGGTTTCATGTGTCAATGCTTCAATATTTGGACGCACCTTGTTCCATATGTTTGGTTCATTATCCTCTACTAAGTACCCTGTAACCAATCATATCACAAGTTAGCTATAATGATACATGTATATTAAATAATCAGGGATTGATGAAAATTGCTAACATATATAGTAGGATTTAACTTACTTAAGATAAAATATAAACAAACTTAATCGTGTTCTAAATAGTGGAAATATACATGCTCTTTTTTTTTTTGTGAGGGTATATATAAGCTATTTTCTTTAATCATAAATTAAAATTGCATGATTTTTTTTTTGCTAGTACAAGGAAATAAACTTAGACAAATTTATTTAAAATTAGGTCAATAAAATATAAAGACATCGCCTTTGTATGAGAGAGAGAGTTGTGTGTTTGAACTAAATGTATACATTAAGAGTATTATAGCCTATATAAATTAATTATTCAATATAATGAACCTAAAAAAAATTGTTCTATCATATTTAGGACCAGAGGGAGTATATGAAATCGACAGAGATGAAATTAAATTAAACTAAACGAATAGAGTAATTTCTTATAAACAAATTGAATGGAGTAATTCAATTCAATAGAACATATAGTACTTCATTCATAATCTTTAGTCATTTAATTTTCTTTTTATATTTGTTCAAAAAATTCGATAGTTTTAAGAAATCAAGACACAATTAATAATTTTGCCACCTTAACTTTTACAAAAACAATATTTAAAGCATGCATAAAATGTAGTATTTTACTTTTACTAAATGAACTAAAGATAAAATTGTCTAAATGTAACTTAATCCACCCCATCCAATCTCAATTATAAAATGTAGTATTTTACTTTTACTAAATGAACTAAAGTTACTTTTCAATTTTAAGGTTAATTGAATAAATGATGTACATGATCTATAATTGAGACCATATACATAATTTATTTAATGAATCTAACAAGTCAAAAGTTGCTAGACCAGAGGGAGTATTACTTCTTAACATGCATGCTCAAACCTTAAAAGACCAACAAAAAAAAATAGAGACGAAAGAAAATCAAGAAGAAAGTACTTTACCTGGTCCATTATTACTAATATCCTTATAATGAGCAAATTGGATAAACACCTGAACAAAGGTATTTATGAGTTCTGGTTGGCAACTCGTAGGAAATTGAAGGCCGTATAAAAGACCAGGTAGGACAAAGACAAAAGCACATTTGGAGATTCGAACAACAAGAGTGTCTCTTGTAAGAGGCCACACAAATCCTTCAACACAACAAAAAGTGGCATGTAGGAGACAATTAAGGTGTAATGCAAGGTTTACTGAAAAACGCCCAAAACTCAACAATGTTGATGTTTGTCCAACATCATAGCCCATCAAGATTAACGTACTCGTTTGGCAAGCCAAAAGAGTAGTAATGCATCCATTTCGAATTCGTTGTATATTTCCTTGTAATGTTGCCATATCTTGTACACTGCAAAATATGTTATATATGAAGAAATTTTGAAACAAAATTAGAGGAGAAAAAAGAATAAATATAAAATGTAAAATTAAATCAAATCAAATATAAAAATTTGAGATTAGACTTAATATTATGTACTATGGAAAATATTTGCTACATATATTTTTAAAGGAGATGTTATGTTGATGTAAATCAATCAATGAGAATCTACTATAATGAAATGTTCATCTCTCTTATAACTCCTTCAAAAAAAAAAAGCTCTCTTATAACTAAATCTTAAAATTAATAATATGAAGTGCCAAAATAAAAGACTCTAATTCGATTCCAGTATCAAATTAATTTATTTAATTTGATGGCTGTATACGAGTTAATCTCAATTTATAACCAGAATGAATATACTTCATTTTAAAAAAATAAATAAAGAGAAAAATTAAGGCAGACTACTCCTAAGAAAATATAACTTTAATAAAGGTTTCAAATATAGATCTGCAACTGTGGTCTAGGTTGCAATGTCGAGATTTTTTATGTTGTCGTGATCGCATAAAGATTGTGATAAATATTGCATCTACCACTTTTGACAATGATCACCCACAATTTTTCAAGGATTTTGATCTTTAAAACTGTGACCACTATTTAAAATTTATTTTTGATCAACAATCAACATGGAGATTAACAAATACACACATGCACACAAATGAAATAAAAGATAAAGCTTTAAACATCGATAAAAGTAAAATGACATAAACTGTAAGGATTAGATGAGCATATACCTCGTCTCAGTCTCTAAAGAAATATAGGACAAAGAGCAAGAAAGGGTATATAGATGGTATAAGGGGTGGACCGATCGAGGCAAGAAAGAGTATATATGTTATATAAAGAGGGTTATGTGTTTCTGGACATGACCGTTTAATTGTGAGTGAGTGATATAAAGGGACCAGGTTTCCCTGCTGTTGAATTTCTCTGCTGTTTCATGATGCAATAGATTGTGGTCTTTTATTTGTGTTCATACGGTTTAAATTTCAGACTCAAGTTCCCACCATAAAACAATCTCAAACGTTCATTTTAATCGGTTGGTTGATAGCAGTAACTGAGTCGCGCAGTTACAGTAGGGAATCCAAATCGGATATAAAGATGTGCAATGTACCCCTAACTGTTGATAATGAGCTGGCAATGACTCAATGCATAATTTTTTGTGCTTATTATTAATTTAATAATAAAAAATATAAGAATATTAGTATATGAAAATAATAGGAAATTATTCAATAAAAATATTCATACAGAAAAATATTTATGAATTTAATTTTTCTCTTAAAGGAATGAATTTTAATATTTTTACTCATATAAATTTCATATAAAATATTCTATGTTTTTTATATCTAAAAAATATGGTTAAATATGGTTTTGGTCCCTATAAAATTTGGACCTTTTAAGTTTGGTTATTACTTAATTTTAATATTTTTTTGGTCAAAATAGTTTTTTTAGTCCTTATAAAAAAAAATATTTATCCCACGTCCAATTTTTTATTACTTAATTTTAATATTTTAATATGCTTTTCTCTCAACACATTTTGCTCGCGCCCAACTGAACTTTCCAAAATACCCCTGCGTGAATTCCAGCGTGAGTTAAGTTGCGCAGCGCATGTTAAGATACGCAAATTTTAACACATGCGTTACTTAACTAACGCAAGGACATTTTTCGTTATTTTAGTTGGGCACGAGCAAAATGTGTTGGGAGAAGAGTAGTAATCTAATTTTTCCATTCACAACATTCTACTTCAAGACCTTATTTTAAGAGATTTGAGTCCAAATCTTTTTAGACCAAATATGTTGTTCGTAAAATATGTGTTGAATGACGTTGAAATTAATGATCTAAATTTTTATTTATAATTATCACTTTTTTTAATAAAAAAATCAATTTTCTATACTTGTATATAAGATGACACCAACTTCAGGAGGTATTCTTCCAAAGAGGTATTCTTCAGGCACATCCTATTTCTTCTGCAATTTCTAGCCATTTAAACTATTTTATGAACAATTTTGTCATCATTCATCTAATTTGGTATTTTCATTTTCATAGGGGATACAAACTTTTGGGATAACTTACTTCTTTAAATTTCATCATTCCATTTACTTAAACTATTTTATTTATAATGGTACCCTTATTTACCTAAGATAAGAGAAATAATGATTTTTTTAAGAACAACTGACATGCAGATGCATTATTGGTGACTAAATGAGACTGATATAGTGATGATTATATCCTGAAGTTTATCTCAATCATATACTATATCATAAGAAATATAAACCATAATATGCAAATGACCCTTGATTATTTTACATACAAACTATCAAACGAAATTAAATCATCTACAAGAAGATAAAAATATATAACAAAGTCCTCTTTGTTCTGTCGAAGTAGATACACTGATTCAAATTTGGGACACGTTACAAGCTACCATGAGATCCCACATCATAAATGATAGTAGTATTTTCTCATTCTCATATATAGTAACTAAACAAGTTTTATTAATATACAAACAAACCATTAAACTTGATCATACAAAACAGGTATAGAAAAGAAATAGTAAAAAGTAAAAACTATTTTTTTTTTGTGAGAGGCTCTATAGTTATCATTATGCTGAATTGGGTGCAACTCCTGGATGCACCTTATTCTTACCAATAGTACTAGAACTTGCTTGCACCTTTCTGTTTTGATCATCACCACTCACCTCTCCTCTTCTTACTCTTTCTTCTTCCATTATTTTCATCTTTTCCTTCAGCTTCTTCTGCATAACAAAAATTTCAGCTGAACGTGCACCAATGGAAGACATGTTATAGTTACTTGACTAATAATTAATTATAATAATTATAGACTGAATTGAACTAAATCCTCTGCCAAACTAGTGTTCACAAAGATGGAATTTATAGGAGTTGGGATTGAAAGTAGATACTGTAGTAATCAGTCTGTGGAACATGCAGCACGTTAATTAATGTTACTATTTAATGTTGATATGGTTTATGGTTTTGCTTTACAACCATGCATGCATTGGTGTTTATTTAATTAATTGAGCAAAAATATATATAATTGCCATAGTGCCATAGTATATTATGGAAATTAAAATTTGGTTTGTGCGTGCAGCATCATGTGTTCAAACCGTTAACTAAAAATATGTTTCAGTTTGTATTATACACAAACACATATACACCACACAAATATATACATTAATATGGTGACCGGTTTAGAGCACAGAAGAAGTGGATGTTAATACAATTATAAAATGACTTAAGTGGGCTTTTCATGGTTAACTAAAGGTGTTAATTGCTATCTTAACATATAAATTAAAATTAATATTATTGATGCTAAGATGACAAGTCAGCTTTGATTCCTTTGTTGGGTCACGGGGGAGCTCGGAGGACCGTTCACATCGAGGCTAGAACAACCCACTAGTGAGAGAGACGCCACACTCTTACCCAAAACCTTAAGGTAATGAGTTTATGGGTCCTCTTACTTTGTTCAACCTTTACTTTTCTATCCGATGTGGGACATATAACTCACACTTGCACACAACATCCTTGAGTGGGAGGAGTGGCATTGCAGGCTTGGACATACTATATGTTGCTTGCTGCTTATTAGATTATATTTGCGAATAACTTATATTGGAATGGCCTTGACATGGATTGAAGTGTGTAGTATATCAAATCTAAGGCCCACATAGGTGTTTTCTTGTGATTAATTTGATGTGTTTTTGGTAGAAAAAGAGGGCCAAAGCCCTAATCTGAATTTTATGTACATTAGTTACAAAAACGATAAAATATTTTAAATGAAATGGTAAAATTAAAAGCAAATATATGGAGTTCCAAGTTCAACTTTTATCGATTAAAAAAAAGTACACATATATCAAACCTCTTTGAATATTAAATATATTAAAAAGGAGTATAATATTATTCCCTCTTCTATGTCCTCTTGAGCGTAGCTCATTTAGTAAGGACATATGCATAATATTATTCCCTCTTCTATGCTTGGTTTAAAAAAGGAGCAGTGCTATTTCAAGGTAAAGAAATCATCCCAAATTGATCCCGACTGTAAATTAACCAATTAAAATCCTTATTTTGGCGGAATAAACGGAGGAGAGAGACTGCAATCCGGAGAGAGAAACAAAAAATTGCAATGAAAAACAATTTACGAAAAGCTTCGCTATAATAGTTTCTCGCGCTGGATTCAGCATTTTCCTTAAAAAAGATGATATAGTGTGAAACTTTAACACTTATACAAACTAAACTAATATATCTTGCATGATGCAAAAAATAGCCCATCTAATCGTTAAATCATGTTATACTATCTTTGTGACCATTAAATTCCAAGTAATTTAGGTACATTCACATGCAAGGCGGATGCATGATTGACATGAAAGAGATTAATTTATCATTGTATAATGTGTATATTAACCAAAGCTAGTATTATAAGTAAACCATTCTTTGGGCATTGAATTTGCAGCCAAACATTATTTCTACTCAGTTTTGTGTACCCACTTGGTTCTACAGAAAAAGTATGGGTCCTTTAGTTTCCTTGTCTTAAATTTTTACATATCACTACGTATCCATTAATTAAACTGCCTCTACACTAAAATTCAAGTCATTTTCTATGCTAATCGTCCATCTACTTTTAAACAAAAATATATGTGTACATCTCATTTTCTTACACTCATATATCTCTCTAAGAAGATACATGGATGATCTCATCTAAACATTCTTGGATGGCATGGCAGTTTAATTTAAAGATGGGGTAGTAGTATGCACAGTGCAGACAGTTTAAGTAATGACCACTAATTGTGGAATATGCTAATTTAGCTTTTGTATTACAATTAAATTATTTTTTCCAAAAGTTAAGCACTAATGGACTGATAGATTATCATAAAATAAAAAAGGAGTTGCATAATGGAATTTAGCCACCAATTATATGCTAGCAAAGCCTTAATTACAATGGCGAAACAATGGGTTTAATAGAGCTTATCTTTCAATTTGACACTTTTTTTTGTTGAGAAATTCAATCTGACACTTATATAATTATATCGCATAGTTTATATTATCCTCCTTCGTTTATTTTAATTCCATGACCATTATAAATGAATTCTACAACAATGGATATCCCTACTGGGGCAACTTATCTAAGATTTGATTGGATAGTATATATTTTATGTCATTGTCATGCTAAAGACTAGGAAGTAAAGTCAACTTAGGGTGTGCACAAAGGATAAGAATTTTTAATCAATTTCATGTAAACAAATTATTCAACAAAAAAGAATTATTATATGAAATTAGAATACATGAAAATCTAGGACTCGCCGAGATTTGAGACAAAGTCTTCCCTTGCCTTTCACATGCTCTAAACTTAGGGTTTTCAATGGGGCAAACCGCTAATGAGCAGAATAGTCAGAGTGATGGCAAAGGGGACCTAACCTCTCTATTTATAACCGTGCAACCCTAGGTACCACCCATCATGGACCCTAGTGTTTGAGCCTACACTATGTTTCTACACAAATCAAATTAAGTGTTCAAAAGTCTATTATCTATTGATCACTTTTATTAAGGCCTAAACATCATCAAATGGATCACAACATCAGTCCGTTTTTATTAAAACCAAAACCAACAATTGATTGCAGCCTACAAAATATTAGAAGAAATTCTAACATTCTCCCACTTGGGCAAAATCAATTGTGTATTTAAAAAAAATAATAAAAATAAAAAAATTAAGAAATAATTTTGAAAACGACTCTCGGACTGATAACAAACTTTCTAACGTGGCCACTACATGATCCCATGATGCAACACTTAATTAAGACTTCATCCAACAAAAAACTGAATGATATCGAATCATGGCGGTAGTTATATCCTTAATTGATACAACACCTTCCATGGTTACAAATATCATCAATTCTGTTGATTAGTCATCTGTGTAGAGTGTAGTAAGAAATGATATTTCAACGTGATCATCGACCATACTATTATTTTCATTGTCGGTCCTCAATTTCTCTCAATACCTTAAAGCCATAGAAAATATGTGATTTCTCTCAAATGCCTTAAAGTCAAAGAAATTATGTGATTTCTCTCAAATGCCTTAAAGCCAGAGAAATTATGTGGTCCACGGAAAACCACATTGCCTCAGCTCCAAAATAGTGTTGATCACCGGCATAGTGATCCCATTAACACTGAGCTCCAAATTTTATGTGTATATAATGTGTCAGCTCCAAAATAGTGTTGATCACCGAAATAGTGATACTATGAACACCAACCTCTAATTATCACACATAATACACCAGCTCCAGAATAATGTTAACAACGGACATAAAGATCTTGTCAACATTGAGCTCAAATTTTTTACATGTAATGCCTCAGCTCCAAAATAGTGTCGATCACCGGCATAGTGATCCCTTCAACACTGAGCTATAATTTTTCACATGTAATGCATCAGCTCCAAAATAGTGTTGATCACCAACATAGTGATCCCTTCAACACTGAGCTTTAATTTTTAACATTTGATATTTGATATATACAACACTTCATCTCATCATCAATAATTAATTTGAATGAAAATTCACATCAACATATCAAAGATAATAAGTGAAAGAAAGATCCATCATCACAAAATTGATAATATAAAATTCAAACTCCCACTAACCAAATGCATCAAAAGAATTCACAATATTCATGTTATTCAAAGTGACTCTTGAAAACAATGAATCTAAGTCATTTGGTTAAAAGAATAATTAACGTCAAAGTTAGGGAGCCAATGAATGTAATAAATAATTTATTACCATAAATTATAGGAGTTGGGAGCCACTAATTTCAATTTCGACAATTTCTAAGGGTTCATAAATGCTAGTTTTAACCTTTGATTTTAGTAAATTTGCATCTAATGCAATTCACACAAGTACCTGGAGCATCAAACTTTAAGAAAGGTAGAATACTTACTTTGGTTAATTTCTCAGCCCTTTCCCCAATAAATATGATCCAAGTACTTATGCCATGAAGTAAAGGATGTAGTCCTCAACATGAGACCTTATAGCAATAAAAGTTTTGACAACAAAAGACAAAACAAGGTTATGTGAAGTCAAAGACAAATTATATAAACCATCAACAAAAGATCCAGGAAGTCATTAACCATTTACTAGAGACCATTTATATAGATGAACAAAGAGTGAAGAAAGGTTATGTGAGTTTAATCTCAAACTTAATTTTCTACCTCCAAAAGTAAAACTAAAACAAAGTTGCTCCAACAAGGTAACACAAACAAGATTCATCCTAAATGAAGGTTACGTGGAAGATATTATTTTTCAAAACAAGTTCAAAACTAGAATGTTAAATTATGGTGACATTCCCACTGGCTTCACAATTACTCCTTGATCATATTAATCTAAAATTAAGTTGACAGCTCCCACTGACTTCACAGTTACTCCTAAATTACAACATTGTCAGATTTTTACGTCCAATAACTTTTCATTAGACACATGGAGACCATTATGGTCAGATACTTTAACTTGTGAGTCATCTCCCACTTACCAAAAGGTTATTTTAGTTCAGACATGTTCTCCTAGAGATAACTCCAAATCTTACTTCCATTTCTTATGGTTTGACTCGTTTAAGATCTCGATGGAAGCAAAACAATCGTTCATTGATAAGGAAAAAAAATGAATGAATTAAAATATGTCAGACAAGATATAGCTTAAAATATGTCATAAATCACCTTTGGGCAGAATGCACAAATTAAGGTCAAAACCTTAACCAAAACCTCAACTGAGTTAATCTATGAGGATACATTGAACATGGAAAATTGTCACATTTAGGCAAACAAATTCTTTGGTTCAACATATACTCCAATAACTCAATCTCATATAAGTTAATTAATGAGCATGCATAATAAAAGCATAACAATTATCCATTGAGGAAATATATGATACAAAACATGAATGCATTAAAATATATCAATTGACAAGATATAGCTCAAAATAAACAAGCTATCACAATTAGGCCAATATAATTGTACAATCACCTTTGGGCAGAATGCAAAAACTAAGGCAAAGCCTAAGTCAAAACCTCAGATAAATTAATCAATGAGCATGTATTGAATTCGGAAAATTGTCACCTTTGGGCAGGCAAGTTCCTTAGTTCAAAACATTCTCCAATAAATTTATCCCAAATCAATTTTATTTTTTTTAATTGTAAAATGCGATAACCACCTTTGGGCAGGAAGCTACATGTTACAATTAAAACATTCCTCAAGCTACAAAAAGAAATTTCATCAATCAATCAATAGAGGTGGTCCCACTTTGATGGTAACAACCTATATCAATGCATGAATTATTTTTTTTTGCATATGAATCAATAACTCTTGTCAAAATACGACACAGAGAAAATATGCATCATTTAAATGCATCTAAACTAGTCAATATCGTTTCAATTTGCATTCATCATAATTTTGTTTGATACAAAGTGATAGAATAGTACGCTAAAAGAACATAAAAGAAAATCAACATATAATTATGTGTTATCATTTGGAAGAGTACTATTACCGCTATCATAATCTCATTATCAAGTAATGATTTAAATCAATTACGTACGCAGCGGAAATATATGAGACTTAAAATTCACCACCATTGAGGATAAAAGACAATAGTCACAAAAAATATTTAAGAAAAGACTATAATATCCTCAATGTAAGTCTCCGTAATAAACTAAAATTATTCATCAACAAATAAAATTTGTTTTCCATTTCTAGATAATTGACATGTAAGATTCTCCCACTTGATAGAGAATGATAGTTGGATTATCAATCCAATACTTCTAAAATATTTAAACAAATATTCAACTATATTCTCTATCGCACAATGATCATGTCAATTAATATTACACCAATAGGATATTCTCATCCCCTATATAATAAGGGAACACGTGTAATCAAATTCAATAAAAAGAATTTAAATTAATTAAATCATGGCTAACCTCAAAAAGTGTAATCAATTATCCTTGTATGTAGAGTCGTTAAACTTTGATGACTTAGAGAAAATCCCGCTCAATTTGGCATATTGTCATCTCAATTGGTTCATAATTCAACAACAATCAATAAAACAAAAGATAGTTTCAAATAATAGATCAATACAATACGAAGATAATAGTTTTTCAATTGCCTTTAGAATTGCTCAAAATTATCTTTTGTGATATTCAACAAGAGCATTCAAATAAGAACAAGGCAACATAGAATTTAATAATTATAAATTCATATACATTGATATTTGGTGTTATGATTGACAAAATTGAGTGTAAAGTAATTTCATAATTACAAAACTTTAATAGAATAATCCACTTCTATAAAAAAGGTGTTCACAAATAATATTTTAGACTCACATCCTTGAGAATATATGTCTCACATATAATTTTTTTTTTTTTTACATATTTCACAAAATAAAATTTATTCCCATAAATAAAAATATGAAATCAATATTTGAAAATTATTCTCAATCATATTACTTAATTTTCAAAGCAGATCAATCCACCAAAATCAAATCCTTTTAAATATGCAAAGCTTGATCCATAATCAATTTTTATATTTACAAATAAACTAATCCCCACAAAAGAGGGGTCATTCAAGTGGCATATTGGTTCAACCAATATATCTCAGACTATATATAAAATTTCCAATATTTATTTTTAGAGTCTTTTCAATTTCAAAACAAATAAAACTATCCCTTCTAAAATACAGGTCATGTACACATAAGAAACCAAAATCATGTACACGTAAGAAACCAAAATCAAATAATGACCAATTTGATTCTAACAAAATCTAAGAAGATATCAAAGACAAATATCTCGTTCCAACACCAAACAAATTGTTTCTCTAGCCTTAGGTAAAATATTAGAACGAATTCAACGAGATTTTAAGACAATAGGATCAAATTAGCAACAATATATGTATGACCACATATCCACTCAAAATTGAATAGAGTACAAATAACAGTCATATATATAAAAGGAATTTCTCCATAAACTTAATAGAAGAAGGAGCCACACAACATTGGATCAATTTACCAATTTCACACATATTAATACATGTATGACTCACATAAAAAAAAATTATATATATGTGAGACATATATTCCCAAGAATGTGAGTCTAAAATATTATTTATGAAAATCTTTTTTATAGAAGTGAATTATTCTATTAAAGTTTTGTAATTATGAAATTACTTTACACTCAATTTTGTCAATCATAACACCAAATATCAATGTATACCACATGTAAACAAATTATTCAACAAAAAAGAATTATTATATGAAATTAGAACACACTTACTTGAAAACCATGATCACCGGACTCGTCGAAATTTGAGACAAAGTCTTCCCTTGCCTTTCACATGCTCCAAACTTAGGATTTTCAATGGAGCAAACTGCTAATGAACAGAATAGTCAGAGTGATGGCAAAGGGGACCTACTCTCTCTATTTATAACCGTGCAACCCTAGGTACCACCCATCATGGACCCTAGTGTTTGGGCCTACACTATGTTTCTACACAAATCAGATTAAGTGTTCAAAAGCCCATTATCTATTGATCACTTTTATTAGGTCCTAAGCATCATCAAATGGATCACAACATCAGTCCGTTTTTATTAAAACCAAAACCAACAATTGATTGCAGCTCACAAAATATTAGAAAAAATTCTAACATTTCAATGCAATTTAAAAATGGTTCAAAACCGATTTACATTTATAAATTGATTTAATATCATGAATGAGTTTTAAAATTGGCTTTAAAACTTATTTTTTGGTTTTTCAAAAATTGCCAGCCTCTCTTCTTCCCATCTCTATCCCCTCCTCTCTCCATTGAAAATTTGGTTTAGGGTTCTTTTTTTCTAAATTCTAAGGTTAGGGATGTAGAATTCTTAATTGTGATTGGGGATTGGCATTTAATTTCAAAATAAAATGTGGTTTTGAAGTTTGGTTATAGTGATTTAGTTCAATTTTAAAATAGTTTTCGAAAAGCATGATTTAGTTCAAAGCTATATTGTTCAGTTTAAAATATAGTTTAATACAGTATGGTTCAGTTTTTAAAACTATTTGAACACCCTAGCATTGTCATAGGCAATGTTGCACATATTTCTAATTAAAATAATTACCATGGAGACTATATATATTAATAAAAAAATTCTCCTTTCCCTTTTAAAAAAATAAAACGGTAGACTAATAAACAGCTGATAGATCAGTAATTCTTTTTTTGAGGGGAGACCAATAAGATTAAATGTTGTGATCTAACCTCATGTTTTTGAAAATATGATTTCATATGATATCTTTTTCAGGAGAATGATATCGTAATTAGATTATATTTTACAATATAATCCTAATGAAACTTTAATTGATCGGAGGCATACATGTAGATGACAAAAATTGTATCTGATAACCATATACCTCATCATGATGATCCAGTTGAAGAGGCTCTAAGTTTTTGAGATATATCCTCCACATGAGGATGTATGTGATGATCAATGATAGTGAAGAGTCAAAGCACTAAAAAGATGTCATTCCAATTTTGGAATGTGACCACATACGCACTTTAATTCAACCAGTGTCTCAAAATAGCAATTGTCTTTCTATTCATCTTCTTCTAGTCGGCATCAAACTTATGATTGGGTTTAGTTGTTTCCCCCTAAATAAGATCATACAAGTATTTAACAAGTCTTTCAGGAGAGTCTTTCTGAGTGTTTAATTAGTAGAATTGAGCTTAAATGCTTAATCATATTTGTCTCTTGATTTTCCTCCATTTAAAATGCAGAAGTTGAACTAGCCGGACTTTGATATCACTGTTGGATCTTAAAGTGAAGAGGAAGTAATATTGTGGTATTCTTCCGTTTCCAAACACATGTCACAGTTTCATCATGTATAGTGTGATATACTCTCCCATTTCTAAGCATATATATATATATATATATATATATATATATATCACAGTTTTACTATATATGTATATTATTCAAACAATCTATTTTAACCATATTTTTTACTTTTTTTTAAGAAGCTAAATAAACCTGTGTAAATTGACATTAAGAAAAAATCGAACATAAGACTTTAAGAAGCAGCATATTTCAAGATTGACAAATGTTGTTTGATCTGTCTTAATAAATATTTTCAGAATATCAATTTTAATTTTTTTTTATCATAGATAATTAAAGTTCCCAATGATTTAAGTTATTCATTGATATGTTTAAAGTGATATGGGGTATGTATTTAGGAAGAGTAACTTATTCATTGGTTTATTCATTTTTCAAGGTGGAACACTGGATGCAAATTGCAGGCACAATTTCTTCTTTTAAATATTGTTTATAAGTGTTTTGTATTTTGAAATTCTGAAAATTTTAACAATTGAAAATTTTGCATTTATTCAAGCATCATGGATTAGTTATAAAAAATAGAAATAGCGTACATGAATCATGATCCTCGATGTTTCGTTTTTCTTAGTCAAAGTTGGCCATCAGTAAAGAGCACATATTCATTCTTCCAAATAATACCGTCCACTTCCTTTGACTGGCTACACTATTGACTATACTAGTGTACAATATTTGCCTACTTCACAATTTGGTTCAACAGCCATCGTACTTTAACAAATATTTTCTAAACGGCCATTGTCTTTATAATAATTTTAAAACCTATACTTATATTATATGATGATATATATTCGTTGAATATTTGCATGTATATGGAATTTTTTCCCCGTGTAAAAATTAAACTCGTATTATATACTATACTACTTACCCAAAAAAAAAAATCATATTAATTATATACCACCATAAACCAACGTGTGTTTCATTTTTTTTTAATTATTGTGGGGATGCATGAACCGTGCATATTACGTTTATCAGAAAAATTCAAAAGTTAATTATGAGGAAAAAAATAAATTTGGTAATCATATAAATCAACGCAATTGGTAGTTGTTGTACATTTTGAAGCAGCCAAGACAAAAACATCATTTTCCTTAGTTTTCCATCCACTTCACTACATATATATAGTACATTGTTAGGCTGCACCTAAACACATGATATGTTAGATTATATGTATTATATAATATATAAAGATTGAATTTGAGATATTTCATATTAGGCATAGCTACCATGACAGTTGATATCTCCAAGGTCTTCCAAAAACTTTGCAACAAAATTGCAATCTTACTAATATTCGTGTTAGTAGAATTTATCATCTTCATTTGGAAACTAACATCAGATACACAACCAATCACAACTCGCCAATACATCAAATTCATCGAAGAAAAGAACCCTACGATTCGTTACAACAAAAAGTTGAATTCGCACGGGGATTGTAGTGTTTGCTTATGCGAATTCGAAGAAGGAGAGAAGGTTCGGAGGTTGAAGTGCAAACACACATTTCATAAGGATTGTTTGGATAAATGGTTGCAAGATTATTTTGCTACATGTCCACTTTGTAGGGAACAAGTTTTACCAGATAATGTTGTGTTAAAACATCGTGAGCAACGAAATCAACAGAGTAATATTGAAGGGAATGATGAAAATCTTCCCTATGTGTTGTTCTTGTTACGTGGTGGTAATAACAGTCACTTGCGTAGATATGTCTGAAATTCAAATTTGTCTCTGATTAAGATTTATGTAGCTAGCTAGTTAGCTAAAAAAATTGTTAGTTTTCTTTCTACAACTAGTTTTATTGTTCTTCCTCTTTCTGGGTTCAATTCCCTATTCTTTTTGTACATATATGGGATGATGATACAATATATCTTTATTTATTAATTAAGGAACATTATTTTGTACAACTTATATGGGTTTTACTATTTAGTTGCAAATAAAATTTTGATGTTTACTCGATGATTTATTTTTGATTGTCTTACTCTTCTCCCTTGCAATTGACACTAAATATTATATAACAGAGCATTCTTCCAAAAAGAAATACCATAAAACAAGTATTTAAATCACTACTGATCTAACCTTATCTTTCACGGTTATATAACGCTGTGTTTATTACATAGCAATGATACATAGACATCCCCTTTGTACATATACCATACATACGATACCATTAATCATGCAAAAAATATAATTAATTCAGTTGAGTAAATCGTTAATTCAATTGTCTCCATAAAAATAGTTTAATTTGTAGGGAGGATGCATCGTAATGGAATTCAAATTTCAAACACCACACTTATTTATTTTAAAAGGTTAATTATAGCCATTAAACTACCTGACCAAAGAAAATTTCTTAATTCAATTCACACCTAAAACTGTGCTTAATTCAACTACATAAATTTAATACATATAAAAAAAAACTACATGAATTGAATTAACCATATATCCTCAACCGAAACAATCATACTTTTATATGTGATTAACCATTCGACGGAACTAAGGAATTATGAAAATATGTGTGTCTACAAAACATTTTTGTTATTTATATATGACTATTGTTAAATTAAGTTAACTCAAATGATATGGGTGTCCAACATGTATATTCAACTGTCTATAGACACAATGTTCTTCTGTTTCACTATAAGTGAAATTTAAAATAATGGATAAATGGTTAATTATGTTAATGTCTAAAACAAAATAACGTGTTAAGATTAAATTATACCTAAAAAATGTAAGAAAAAAAATTCACTAGAGTGGTAGTCATAATAGATGAAAACAAATTAAAATAAATGAAAGTATTATTAAAAAAGGGTGGATTTTAGGGTGAGGGTCCAATTAGGTCCCTCACACCACGAGAAAAACACCGTTAGATAAAATAGATGGTTAAGATTTATTCAAATTAAAAGTGAGAATATATACAATTACTCACATTCAATTTTATCCTAAAATGGTTTCCACCTCTGTTATCGTTAATGTTGTAAATATGTCTATAAACTGGTACGCTTTTCCCCTCAAACCATTCAAACCATCAAAATTGAAAATCAAGTTATGAACCCTACGATTTACAAATTTCTTTTCTGTTAAACAAAGTCTCTTTTACAAAATTTCATTTATTCATCAAAGTCTCTATAATATCCAACATGGAAGTTCCATTCTTAGCACAATCATGGCGTGAAATGAAATGATTGATGTGTTCATAAAACTAAACCCTTCTTGAATCGTTTGATAATACTTTTAATTTGATGGAAGTTGATGTTTGGTTGCATAAGAAATGGATTTAGGGGATTCCAAAGCTAGTTAGAATTTTCATATTTTCCTCCTCCAAATCTTTGATTTCTATTTCATCGTCTGATTTTGGACTGAAAAGAGGGAATT
>Ga0228710_1007012_pt1 | contig 16826 bp, 8 predicted proteins | sample MedpolnodulmetaG_FD_177995 | JGI IMG/M metagenome (GOLD analysis project Ga0228710, IMG submission 177995) | Root nodule microbial communities from Medicago polymorpha collected in Santa Monica, California, United States - pink nodules | ecosystem: Host-associated > Plants > Roots > Nodule... | reverse complement strand
TTAAGGATATAAGAGGAAAAGTAACATTAATATTTCATTGGTATTGTAAAGCGACATATAATTTGGGACAAATATTTTTTCTAAAGTGACATACAATTTCGGACGGAGGGAGTATTAAGATTAAAAGTTAAGTTAATTGTGTAATTTATAAATTTTGATAAAGGCACCGAAATTTAGAAAATTATTTTAAGCTATTCTCTTTTCAAAATGAGGTGTTAGAGCATCCACAATGGGAGAGTCTTAAACATTTAAGACCTGGTACCTAATAGGTACCCCCATTGTGGAAAAAATAATTGATGGTCTTAAAAGATGCAAGGTCTAAATTAAGACCTCATTTTTAAATGGGCCCACATCACCTTTTTATTAAAATAATAATTAAAAAGTGTATTAAAATAGATAGTGTATTAAATAAATAATATTGGTGGAACCCAATTAGACCTTTTGTTAGAGGGTCTCCATTGAAGTGATTGAGTACCTATTAAATACTATTATTAAAAAATTATTAAAAAGTGATGTGTCAATGTGAGACTCATTTAAGATCTCAAAGATGAGAGTTTCCATTGTAGTTGCTCTTATTCTGTCTAGCGCGGTCTTTCTTGATAGAGTTCCTTTACTTTGGGCTATATTCCATTTTTTCATCTCCCATGTTACAAGTAATCGTCTTTTTTCTTTTTTTTAATTTACAAAATTAATCATCTCTTCTTGATAGCTTCCTTTATACTTGATTCATTTAGAAAAATATAACTAATTTAATGTATGTTTATTTTTATTTGGCTTAAATTTGTGATTAGTCTTTGCACTTTAATCAAATTTTGATATCGGTCTATACACTTTTTTTGTTTGGCATTGGTCTATGCACTTTATAAAATTTTTGGTTTTGGTCCTTCTGTTAAGTTTCAGTGAAAAAAAAACAAAACTAACGGTGTGCCACGTGGACCAATCATTCCACGCCATGTGGCACACTAAAAGACAAAAAATCTCAACTTTTTAATTATTATTTTATTCATTATTTTTTAGTAAAAAAATATTATTAGTTCTTGCAGTTTCAGCATTTTTTGGTATCCGTCCCTACACTTTGATATTGGTCCCTGAAACTTTTTTCTTTTTCTTTTTTAAAGAACTTTCAATATAATTATTATGTTTTACTAGCGAAAAGACGTCCGTCTTTCTGCTCTTTTTATTGTGTTAACGTTTGAAAATTATTAACAGTGTTTTTTTGAAATTTTGATTTGCATTAAAACTAAAAATATAAATGTTTGTTGCTTTCAAGTTATAACAAACCAAACTAATCATTTTATTTCAATGACAACCAACAATATAACAAAAAAAAATAATCTAAGTTTTTTTTTAATGACATCAACAACGATCTTTATTATAGAAAAAATTGTTTAAGGTATAATTTGGATAATGAAAAAGTAAGTATAAATATATTTATCTAGTTTGTTGCAATTTTTAAATGATAAAGGAAAAAAAATCAGACATATATATATATATTCTCATATCGTGTTTGTTACACTTTTTTAATATTTTATTTTATTTTTATCTATTTGTTACATGTGTTATTTGTATTTAAAATTAAGGGCATCTTTAGAAAGAAAAAAGTCAGCCCAAAAGATCTAAAATGAGTTGTTTTCTTTATATAAAGTATATATTATTATTTTGTTCATAATTTTTAATGAGAATAATTATAAAAAATTAAAATTAAGAAAATATTTTTTTTAAAAAAATTAAGCTTTAATTGTATCGCATTGCTAATGGAAACTAGATCACATTAACACCACGATAATAGATGAAAATTAACAAAGTAGATGGAAATTAAATTGTACATTGGCAATACATGTAATTATACAATTACAACTTAATTTTTTTAATGCGATGCAATTTCCATTTACAATGTGATACAATTAAAGCTTAATTTTTTTTAAAATGATTTTTTAAATTTTATCTTTTTTATAATTATTCTTCATAAAAATAATGAACAAAATAATAATAATAAAACATAATAATTTCATTGAATGTTTTTTTAAAAAAGAAAAAGAAAAACGTCCAGGGACCAATATCAAAGTGCGTGGACTAATATCAAAAAATTTGAAAGTGCAGGAACTAATGATATTTTTAAATAATAAGATAATGAATAAAATAATAATTAAAAAGTTTGAATTTGTTTTGTCTTTTAGTGTGCCACATGGCGTGAAATGATTGGTCCACATGGCACAACATTAGTTTTGTTTTTTTTAACTAAGACTTAACAGAAGGACCAGAGCAAAAAAATTTACAAAGTGCAAGGACCAATGCATAACAATAAAAGTACAAGGACTAATGCCAAAACTGGGTGAAATCGCATAGACTAATCACATAAGAGTACAAAGCCGATGAAAACATATTTAATGATATTTTAGCTATGTTTGTCAATCATTGAAAGCAGTCCCAATGTTTAATGTTCCTTATTGAAAGCGGATCTTGTCTTTCGTTTTGCTATCTAGATCAAGATAACAGGGAGAAACATAATTAAGGGTCTGTTTGGATTGACTTACTTTTGAACTTTTTAAAAGTAACTTATGCAACTTTGAGCTTATGAAAAGTAATTTATGCAACTAAATAAGATTTTATGTTAATTTATATGTTGTCACTAACGAAAATTTTATCTTTATAACTTATTTTTTCATAAACTACATTGACAAGCTTATAAATAATACAAAAAACTCATTTATTTGCATAAGCTATTTTACATAAGTTCAAAATAAGCTTTATCCATATGGGCCCTAAGCATTTATTCTAATGACATTGTTTCATTATGATACCAATTTGTTTCATTATAAAACCGAATTAAGTATACATTTTTTTTTAAAGCAAACTAGAAATAAGATTAAAATAATTAGGAAGTACAGGACCGTGGGACATGAACCTGACCTAGTAAATCTCAAAGAAACAACCCTAAAGATTAAAAGGCAAAACTCCAAACAATCAGCTACCACAGACAATCCAACACACCCACGTATGGACGCGAAACCGAATTGCAAAAAAACGTAGAACTAGTGTTTAGAGCATCTGAATAGGCGTATGAATCGTCTGCCAACACAGAAACGATTCAAGTTCCAACAACTCCCTAAATAGCAAGTCACCAACGCCCTTTCAGGCCGAACCAATCCGGACGTTGTTCAGATCGAGGGATGAACAAACGACGGAACACAGTCCACCGACGGCGAACGAAGCCGCCGCGGCAGATACAACACAATTCCTAAGGTACGATAAATGACAACTACCGTCAACACGGAGCATCTACCCACCTAACCCTTTCGGGCATTAGGAACTTTAGAGACAGATCCTAAATCCAGTAAAAACCAGATAAAAGATTTTCAAACAAAGTTACAAAATCTGGAACAAAACCACACCCATCCTAAACTTCCTAAAACAAAATAGAAAATAAAAACAGCGGTGACCAAGGCAACCAACGCCGGAGAACAAGCATAAACAGACCAGTGAGCCGTCAAAACAGTGTCGGACAACCTTGGAAAAAACTGCTCTACGAAGAGGCAGAACAGAATCAAAAAAGCCCCCTAACCTCGTTCCGACGCGGAGGAAGCAATCTGAGCTTGAGAATCTGTAGATCTGAACCAAATCCATAGAACCAAAGCAACAAAAACAACCGCCAGTCAGAAACGGACAACACCGAAACCAACAAAACATCAAACCTGCAAACCGGCGCGACGACGGAAGAGGAGAGAGACGTCAGAAGGCACATTGCGGCGGCTAAAGCAGCGTTATAATGTCACATTGCGGTTCATATTCAAACTATAGTTGATACAATAGCCATATTTGATCTCAGACATACTATAGTTGACACAATAGCCATACTGATTTCATTCTATGCTATATTAGTAATGGCTTTATCATTTTAGGAGCATCATATTTAAACTGGTTATGGTTCGATGTCATTCATAATCTACGGGGATCAGCATAAACCAACTCTGATCACTTATATTTAGCACTAAATTGTAAGTGGATTATGGTCCATATGGGTAAATAGATTAAAATACTTGGAAATTACCTCTGATTTTACATGAAGTATACTATTGAATTTATGAATAGCCAGCTAGGAAATTACCTCTTGCGAGATTTCTGGGGTTTATAAGCCTTATTGGCTCATAAATAAGGTGCAGAGATCACAAGTCGATTTTCTCTTTTTTTATCAAACGGATAAGATCGGATATCGAATAACTCTATAACTAAAGGGAGTACGTTAAAGGGATTTTAAGTTTTCTCAATTTTGAATTAGCTAACAAATCGAAAAAGGGAAAGTATTTTGCCCCTGCACTGAATGTCTCCATTGCAACAAACATTCCCGGAAGGATGTCTACGAACACACAATAAATCATGGTTTCCTAGAAGGTTATATCCGTTAGATATTTTATGGTGAGAAAGAAAACTCTTCATAATTACCCTCTATGTACATCTGTAATAGAACAGATGTTTAATTATGGCATGGATGCTTTGATCCATGATGCATATTTCCAATGCATACAAATATAGTGATAATGATGATGCATTTATAAATACAGACAGGGATCCTGAAGCATTCACAAACGAACTTAACATTAACAATCTGAAACGGATGATAATTCAGACAAGTTCGTATGTTATTGAAGAAGGCAGAGCAAAATCTTTATCCCGGTTGTAATAAGTTCACCAAACTATCCTTCATAGTAAACTTGTACAACTTAAAGTGCATAAATGTATGGACTGAAAAAAGCTTTTCAATGTTGCTAGAACTGCTAACTGATCGACACCTTTTCTGAAGAAAATACTTAGCTTAAGTCATTTTTTGAGACAACGAAGATTATTTTGGAGTTGGGTTGATCGTATGAAAATATTCATGTTTATTTGATATTGTATTAGGCATTTGGTTCATACTAATGTTTGTCCTAAATGTATGCTCTCAAGATGGAGAGTGAACTTTGTCCTAAATATAAATGTATTCTTCATTGGTTTCCTCTTAAGGATAGATTAAAAACGTGTACAAACAAACGCAATCCAAGCTGTGTCTCACGGGTAAGGGTAGAGGGCTTACCAATATAAATATATGATAATTAGTCAAGTTTCTTTTAATGTGCGAGACATTGTCATAATAAATTTTGAACGTATCAAAATTATAAAAACAAAAATAAATGTGTTGATGATTAGTCATTTATCTACAACTATGTCTTTAATTAGTTTTTTTATTAAGTAAAGAACAAAATGACATAAAAAATATTAGCGTCCAACTAAGTTGTTATCTTACTCTAATCTTTTATCAATTGCTCATTTACATTATTAAAAAAAGGGGAAAAATTACATTAAAAATTTGGGGGAAATGAAACCTGACCCAGTCGATCCAAGTGAATCCACCCTAACGGGTAATACATCAAAAAAGCGCAACACAATGGATCCAACCGTAATCAATTCTAACAAACGAACACCATTAATGATAGACGTTTGTGATTACCAAGCAGGTCGATAATTTGGCGAATAAATAGATCGTCAACACAAAATCGGATCACGTACCATCAACTCCCTGCAACAATGGCACCAAACATTAACGACTCTTTGGAGTCCACATAGCCCCATGTCAATCAAAAGAATGACTAGGATACGAAACTACGGACAAATTCTTGAGAGTGTGGAGTGGATCGGACCGCCATCATGGTAACTAACTAATCCACACGCACCAACCACAACAAATTAACTGCCATTTCTGGCCCAACATTCTGAAATCAATCATTACTGATCGAATCAGATTTGAGGATGATAACAAGCACCAAAACCACCACATTGTGTGGTGATGAACAAAACCAAACTGCAAATCTCAACAGATCTGGAAGAATCAGAGATCAAGAGGCGATGCATTAACATAACGACAACGAGTTCATGACGGCATAACATACCATTTCAAGTTCGAATCAAAACCCAATCAAGGTAGACCTTCAACGGATCCGACCCGAATAACCCTGCAACTCAGAAACCCAAATCACAGTAACATAGCTGCAATTTTTAACACCTTCGCTCACCCTTAACAACTAGGCGTCGATGGTACTGCTGTTGAAGGAGACGATCAAAGAACCAACACGGTTTGTAACAGTGAACACATATCTGATTAAAAACAACCGAAGCACAACGTAAACAGCGACGAAGCACTACTGTTATCAACAGGCGACGTGAAACAACCCTGGATGGGGTTTGGTGGTGACGCAACTGGGCCAATCACTTGGAGCCAAGGCTACATCTCTAACATAAAACTTGGATTAATGGGTGGAAAGGAGTTGGTATTTGGTGGTGAAGAAAAGTAGGGTTTGAGAGGGGAGGACGAATCTTCGTATACAGTAGTTGCTATAACTCAATTATTGTTTTTCGACGTTAATTTAGTACTCAAATATTATTTTTTTCTTAGTCAATTTAATTCATAAAACTTTCAAACATACACAAATGACACTTGGAGATGTGTCTGTTGTACTTATGCTATAAACATACAAAAATGACACTTGGAGATGTGTTTGTTGACCTTACTCATTAAGCAATAAAAATATTGATTTACCCAAAAAAAGTATAAGTTTGCCCGTTGGAATTTCTTAATTTCCCGTGCATACAATAGAAACCAAAATAAAAATCAATACAAGAGTGCGCATACGCAATATGCTTCTATTCATTTGAAATTGTTTGAAAACATTATTTTTGTATCTAAATCAAGATTTTTGATTGATTTAGTTACATGAAGCAAGTTAGTCACTGCGGGATGAGTAATATGTCTGCATGATGGTGAGTACCAGGAGCATAGCAGCTGCCACAATTCCTATGAATTTCCACACATTAGGTATATGGTCACGTATCAAAATATTATACCAGTTTCGACCATAGTACATAAGGATCTCAAAAACACGCCTACATTGATGCCATGTTCTTATAGGTAATTTTTTCACCACCTTAGTGACTTTCATTCCCTTGTAGTCATACACATTCATCCTTGCACAAATTTCACTAAAACTCAAATCCATATGTTCAGCTCCATTTGAAATCGTGCGAAATACTGCCAACAAATCTTCGTTACTCTTGTTCAACTCATTCACAATGACACCTTTTTCTTGAAGTAATTCAATGTCATGCTCACAGCATATCAAACCATTGAAGAAAAGTGCATAAGAAGTGTATTTGCATCTAATCCAAATTTTGCTTTGCTCCCAAGCAATCAAATTCCTCCACTTAACTTCAGTTGTTTCCTTGATATATAGTGGCGGAATATCCAACTCTCCAGAATCACTAAAATTTATATCAAAGTCAAAGATATCCACCAACTTGTGCTGATTTTGATTTGTGCTATTTAATTTAGCGCGAATTATTACCCCAGAAGCACGAAGCTCTGTAGAACAGCGCATCAACTCTAGCTTTGCTTTTTTCCCTTCATATTGTTGGTTTTGTTCCACCGTGGACAAGTGCATCAAGTGAAGTATATGAGCACCTCCTGAACTATTCATCAAAGGGTAACCAAAGGCTTTACGAACTATATTTGCCACACGATAATCGTCTTTGATTTCACTACCATCGGGAAATACCTTCCTATATAACTTCTTGAGAACAAGGAAGGGAATTTGATTCTCAAGCATTGATATATCATTCAAAACAGACAACATCTTTTCTTCTGTTTTAAGGATCGAGTCGTTATGGAAAGAAGTTGTTGATTGGTTATCCATGTAATCGCCAAGTCTAATGAGAAGCTCCAACAGAAAACAACCATCTATTATCATTATTTTAGCGATTTCCTGCGGTTCTTTTTCTTCGACGATGTTGTTGTTGCTCCCACCATAGCTAGCACAAATCACTTTATCTAACTTGAGAATGTCATAGCCACATTCTCTTAGCCTTATCTCTGATCTTCTATTTTGTTCTTGTATTGGTCCTTGTCGGTCAAGAAATTCGCGCATGTAATTCCATTTGGGTTCTTCCATTAATTGAAGGTGTCTGGTGGCTCCTCTATGTAAGGGTCCTATGGAGATATGTTTTGGTTTGTAAGCATCTTCGTTTGCTTCTCGAAGTTTATCTGGAACATTGGAAATGCTACATGCTTGAACTTCGCCGTGATTGAGAGAACCCAACATCACTTCAATGGGAACCATCCAACTAAAATCAGATTGCATCTTCAATACCAAAAATAAAAAGAAAAATATTTGGTTGGAGAAATGTGCTGAGCACTAGAATAGGAACTTGGAAATAAATTTCAAATGATTAAAAAGATAGGATGAAATGAAGAGATAATATAGATACTTATAAATAATGAAAAAAAAAACTCAGTATAGCTTTCCTCTCTACTTCTTGTTTTGTTGACGACAAAGCTTTTAAAATAAGTAATCAAAAAGAACCACCCACCACAACTTAAAATAAGGTCATGAATTATTAGTAGTTGATTACACATTTTCCCCTCTACCACACTAAACAACAACTTCATAATATACAACTGTCTTATAAATTATACTAAGTTTATGACAGCTGCAAGACCTAATCTATGAAAAATAAATATTTAAGTAAAACCACTATACTCTCAATGCACACTCTCCAGTGTCTCCCAATTGCCACTTGCCAATGGAAATTAAAAACAAGTGAATGCTAATTATAAAAGACTTTCAAGTTAACTTGGAGTCTTCTTCATTTGATAAAAGACTTGGAGTCTTCTCTATATGAATATAAAAGTGTTTGTTGAATTTATTGTTAGCCAGCGTGGATGGTGCTGTAATTAAACTTGTTTTAAGACGCAGATGGTATTGTATTTATTTTAGAAACTGTTAACAATGTTGTAAGAACAATAATTAAGAAGTTCAAAATGAAAATTTAATTTTAGAAATGATGTATTAAATACAATGAAAGTTTAAAAAACAACTTTTCTACATAAAACTTTTCAATTGTTTTATTTTTCTTCTGAATCCTTAGAACATGACCATATTTGTTTTTTGGTTATGCTAATAACTGTCCTAAGGGCATTGATGAAAAATCCAATAGAAATTATATTTTAGAAATACAATTTTTGACTTCTATCTCCTTTTTTTGCGCCTTAACTTAGTTGTTGAGGTTCGATTCGGTCTCTTATCATTTTAGTTCCTTTTATTTCTAAGCATTTTAGTTCCTTATATTAAGTATTTCTTCTGTTCCAAAATGTAAGCAAAAATGGGTAAAATAAGTTACTGTCTCTAGTACAAATTTTGAACCAAATATATCATTCATTTCGTCTCAAAATAAGTGTCATCTTTGCTACTTTTCTTTGTCTCAAATTATTTATTCATTTTACGATATCAATACAACATTTATTATTCTTTTCCACTTACATATCCTTATTTATTACATTTCAATCATCTACTCCACTAACTATAATTAATAAGGGTGTTTTAGTAAATAAAACACATTTGACTATTAAAATTAATATTACTAATCATTTTCTTAATAACCGTGTAAAACTTAAAAGGAACACTTACTATGAAATGGATGGAGTAATTTTTGGTGATCAAAATTTGCTTATATTTTGAGACGGAGAGTATATATATTCGTGCAAATTAGTTTTTTTTAAGAGGCAGTGCAAATTACTTCTTCTATCAATGTAATCAACATCATGTAAACAAAAAAAAAGTTAATCAACATCATAATTATAATTAGGGTTTTTCTATCATGTGCAAATTTGCACATGTTAAGAAATTTAAAGTAGTAAGTTTGCATTGGAACTTGAACGTTTTATATTAAATATATAATTTTTTATTAAATAGTTATATTTTTTCAATAAAAAGTTGCTAATTTTAGTTTCTTTAATATGTGCAATGTTGCACATGTTAGACAAACCCTTATAATTATTATATAATATTTAGCAGTAGATATCACCTAAGCATTTAAAAAGTGGTGGGGTCTTGTGTGTCCACAACTTCTTTTGTCCTTATTATAAGCTCATATGACTAATTTCACACATATAGAGATGGTAATCGGACCTAGATTCGATAGATATCCATAAAAAATACACGTATTGGGTAGGTTAAAACCCTGCTTTTATGGGTTCGGGTAATTATCTGCAAATTTAAAAGAGTATGGGCGCGGGTAAGGGTACTATATTGCCTAGCCTCGCAACCCGCATATACATATTTATATAATAAGATAAATAATTTATTTCTTTTTTGTGTATAATTAATGTAACTATTTAAGCCTAAACCAAAACCTATAAACTACTTGATACAGTAACCCCTCCCTCCAACTAGTCTACAACTTTTGAGGGATACTTTCAATGTTTTTTATTTGGCTAAATATTATGATTCGTACTATTTTATGAGTTGATTTGAACACTTTTAGACCATAGTTTTATTTCAGTTGTGATGTTCTCATTATCTTTTCATAGTTAAAATGCGGATAATGGATGTGGGTATGAGCACTTAGGTGACCATAAGGTATGGGGAAGAGTACTAAAGTTGTTGCCCACGAGGGTACGAGCTTGGATACTTGTATATTTTAAAAACGCGGGTATGGAGAAGGGCAGTGTAGTACCCTATAAATAGGGTACCCATTGTCATCCCTACACATATATTATGAAAAGTTGGTAGTGTAGTTAATGTGTCTAGTTTGTGTGTGAATTTCACTAAATTGTTTTTTGTTTGTATGTGTATTTAATTTAACTTTTCATATTCCAATGCAAATTATTAGTATTAATTAGGGGTATATTTAGAAAAATAATAATAAATACACCTAGTAAATTGTATAGAGGCTTATATATAGGGACTAGACTTTTTTTTATCAAAGGAGACTTATAATTAGAGACAGACACAATATTAATTAAAGAGAAATGAAAGGTAATCAGGTAACAAGCTACGTAATTAACCCACTTATCATTAGAGACGTTCTTATGAAATTGGAGGCTCAACTCTCAGTAAAAATACGTCTCTGGAAAGAAAAATGCATTTATAGTGCAATTAAAAATAGGGAAAAAATGTTTATAAGGTTTGTTTTATCTTATTCTGAGAAAATAATTATTGTGTTTGTTGTTAGAGCTTTTCTATTTTATACAACAAAAATGGGTCTAAAATTACAAGTAGTACTCTAAAAAAAATAAGAAGAAGAAAAAGTTATATTGTGTTTTTAATTGTATATATATAGTACAACAATAGAGGAGAGTTGGACTGAATTTGAGGAACAAGAGAGGTCTTGACATAAAGCGGAATAAATAAATGTGCGTGTCGGTGCAATATTCTCATTTATATATTTACATTATTCCTAAGTACATTCTAAAACATAAAGGCGGAATAAATAAATATGTATGCAATGCAATTTTTCTCATTTATAGATTTACATTATTTCCTAAATAAATTCTAAAGCATAATGAGATAAATAAAATGTTAAAGCAATGACAAATGCATTGAAATAAATAAATATGCTAAATAAGGTAAAAAAAATAAAAAATGCATGAATTGTTTTTAAACCTAAAATAAGATGAATATGATAAGTAAAATGTCAAATGAAAATAAATAAAAACCAAAGAAATAAAGATGTAAGATAATAAAAAAATGCAGGGGGAGGGGTGTAGCAAGCAGTATGGGGGTAAGCAGGAAATAAATGCAGAAAAGAGAAACGGCCTTGGTAAAACGGATTCTGGGCTGAGTTAAAAGTAAAGGGCTCAGTGTTCAGCCACTTGATCAAAATCAGCATGGTGAAAGAGATGAGGGCGCATGGGATAGGGTGAGCAGGCACGCACTGTAACAAAAGAAAGGACATCAGCGGCCGTCAGATCCAAGATTTGACGGCCTAAAACTAAGGTCACATGGAAATGGCAAGAGCAGCGCGCATATGACCGCAGGCAGGATATAAAAGCAGGTCCAACAAGAAGGAAAAAAACCCCTTTCTCTCTCTAAGTCTTAGCTTAGAGAGAGAAACTCTCAAATAAGCTTCTTCTTCTCCGATTGAAATCGTAAACTCCACGCCGGAAAGTTCAACCACCTTATTTCCAAAAAAAAAAGCAGTTTCATACATCCATTTCCATGTTGTTTTTGAAAATCTCATTAGTTTTTGAAGAAAACGTTTTCAAAGAACTAGATCAGAACCTATACTTAGAAAAAACGAACATGAAAATTCTACCTCTTCTACCTTTCTTCCTCAGTTTCTTACTTCGGTTCACTTTTGGTTGTTGATGCTTAAGAGAAATCTAAAATTCTTGTTTGTGTGTGGGATTTTGTACCTTGGTATTTCTACCATGATGGGTATCTGAAAAGGAGGATGTTTGGTGATGATCCCTGTTAAAACGATTGTGTTGGTGAATTTGGTAGTTTGTATTTTTGGTGTTGATTTTTGAAATGGTGGTTGCTGTTAGTTTGTATGAATTGGTTCGACAGACAAGGTTATACTATTCTCTGGAAAATTTGTTGAACATTGTTGTGGTTGCAGGAACCGAAATTCTATTAGTGTTGATGATTGAGATGTGTTTGGAAAATTTTATTGAAATTGTGATATTGTGTTGCTGCAATCAGTAAAGAAAAAAATTAGGATTTATGTTTGTTTGGTGGCTGCCGTATTGATTGCTAGGGTCTCTTTGGGATTTGTGCCTCCTTGGCTCAATGATTGGTGTTGTGTTATATAGTGACAAATTAGGGTTAAGATGTCCCAAATAGGCTTTGCAGATACACACTTTGGACCAAAATGCCCATGTTGGGCTTAGACAAATTTCGAGGACCTAATTGGACTGAAAATCAGAGAAATTAAATAATTAAAATAAAAAACGAAAAATGACATTAAAATAAAAAAGAATACTAATTAAATAAAATTAAAAACTAATAAAATAAAATTATAAAAGTAAAATAAAATAAAATAAAAGTAATAATAATAACAAGACTTAAAACTGTCCCTTCGGAACTAAAAATGAGGTATTCTAAAATACCTCTCTGCCGAAATTTCGTCTAAAACGACGAAACTTTTCAGTTTTAAAATGCAATTAAAAAGGAAAAAATTAGTCAAAAAATAGAGTATGACAAAAATGAATTGAGCTTGAAGCTCGAACTCCAAAACAAAGAAGTAATAAGCAAAAACAAGTATGAAACAAATATGTTTGACTAAATACCTCCTTTAATAACTATTTTTTTTTAAACCCATAATTTTATATGGTTTATCTTCTTTTTTTCATTTTGATAAACAAGTTTTATTGGTGTCCTACGACCCAAACTTAAAATGTTGTTAATTTCAAAGAACAATTCCAAACTTAGTTTCAAATCATACCAAAAATATTCTATCTAACTTCAAGAATAATTCAATTAGATTACATTAAGATTCAAAACTAATTAGGACATGATTCATCACTTCGTAACAACAAATTAAATTATAGCATGAAAACTCAAATAGGATTAGTAAAGGATAATATAAGTAATAATAAGGATGATTTTTTTTTAACATCTAAGATATGGAATATATAAACCATTATTTACGCTTGAATAGAAGGCAAGCGGCCAACAAGCTGCGCCGCTAGACCTTTTTGGATGGCAAAACCAATCCTTGTGAACACAACTTTTATGGACCTAAGAGACATGACATTGCTCTGCATGAGCTTTTGAACTCTATGTAGAAGGTCAACAACCTCTAGTGCTAGGTAAACGAAAGAGTCAAAAGCAAACAGTATAAAAGTATGTTGATTGTTGGAACACAATTTCTCATGTTTGGCCACTTTGTTTGACGTAGCTTTTAGGGTTGCGTGTCCTACGGTAAAACACAAGTGGTGAAACTCCTGTCAAGTCTACATAAGCATGTTTTCCACTCATTCGTACACCATAACGTCCGCAGGCCTGAGGGTTGATCTTCTATCTAGTGGGTCAGTTAGGAAGTTCACAGACGCCTCCTTCTTCACTGATATTCCCGTCTGTCTGAATATATCAAAATGTACATATCCCTACAAAGTCATGTATGTACTTAAAGCCGGGAAGCTCCTTACAATGAATGACATGTTCCCCAAAAGTATCCATGCATGCCTTACGATAAACAGGCCACACCTCATCAATAGAAAATAGTGGAATCATAAGACGATATCTAAGGATATTATGATACTTCACTAGTGACATATGCTGACCTAACCCATAAATCGGGATTGCTTAAGAATATCCTGAGCATGTGCTGCTTACAAACATCCAAAAATTGCCTTCTGTCTCGTGGTCATGTCAAACTTAACTTCCATATCCTGAAAGCTTTTACTAAAAAGAGCACTCGCCAAAACATGTTGTGCTTTAGGAGGGACGGTGTCTTTGCTAGTAAAAATGCTAACATCAAAATCTGAAATCGTACCACGAAGATAAAAATAGCATGTGTAAAATATTATCTCGTGTTTAATATAACATGACAATTATTCCATAAAGACTGCCGCAAATCCGACCAAAAATAGCATTCACATGGAACACTCAAAATAGAAAGAATTATATATAGTAGAAGAGTGAAATGTATATTTAACTCAAAGTGTCACCGGTTATGTTATACAAAAAAAAAGATTGTGATTATGATGAATATCTTCCGTAGCAAACCTCAATTGTTTTTTTTTTTTTAAGAAGCAAGCCTCAATAGTTATTGTGCTCTTGTACTTCGGGGGCGAGCTAACGTTATGTTGCAAATGTTATGAAACAACCTTATGAGATAAAACAATTTAAAGCTTAAAATAGGAAGGTTATATAGACTATGCAAAATTTAAAATAATGAACTTCTACCCAAGGTCGCATCCAATTGCGGATTTCCTTAAGAGACTCATAGCAGCCATATTAGGCATTATATATCAATTGCAGTGGTTTGAAAATATCTCAATCTACTAGAGGGCATGTGTTGTTCGGTCCTTTGGCTTCCTACTTTTATTATTTTTATTGTATTTTTAATATTTTATTAAAAAAAATTATGGTAGGACTTGAACCGTAATCCCCCTACATTACATTTAGGATTCGTTTGGTTCAAGAGTTAGGATGGGAGGGGAGGGGAGGGATTTTAACGGAGAGGAGGGGAGATATTTAAATTAAAAATGTGTCTGATTCCCAAGGGGAGGGAGGGATTTTAAAATTATTTTACTGTTTTACCTTTAAATTTAAGTAAATAAGGATAATAAAGTAACGAAACAATAACGTTGTAATCGATAATAATATGATGTAGACAATGGATAATGGATTTGTAATAGGGTTGTTACAAGTAGTAATAAAAGTTGTTAAAAGGAAAAGTTGTTAATATTATCGAATAAAAGTTGTTACTGTTGGAATATTTTATTGTTTTATTATATTCCAATATCATTATATCGGCAAATATTGTCATAATAATTATATTAGCTATTTATCAGTTGTGGTCTTAATTGATTAGTGATCAAATTAAGTAATAAGACTATTAGGTTTCTAATTGGATAATTAATTAATATTTGATTAGTTGATATGGGCTCAATGAGTGGATGTCTGGATAACCCATTACCGGAATAATGGGAAAGCCTAATGGTCATCCAATATAAAAGAGACTATGGTCCTCAATACACCGTACATGGCAAACTCTCTCTTCTCCCCATACTCGAGGCATAAAGGTATCGGTTGATGAAGAACCAAATTAGTCGTCGCTAATTGTGTTGATGTTGAATTTTGTTTCAGATCACCTACTATATTTATCGTTGTTGTTGAGATGGCTGCCACCAAAGCTTCATCTAGGTATTACTAATATATATTAATATCCTTGATAAATCAAACATGTCGTAGATCTGTTCATATTCATGTTCAATGTTTTGTTTGCTTCTACTATTGATTCATAATCTTTGAACATGTTTTATGAAATTTGTTTTTATTAAAACCTAAATTTGTAACAAGTAGTATCAGAGCGGTCTTCATGTTTGATCTATCGGAATTATGAACATATTGGATTCTTAGGGTTCATATTTTATTGGTTGTGGTTGATATATATTTTCGATGGTTGTTGTTTTGATTATTAATTAATGGATTGACTTATATATATCGTCGATGCCTTTTATCCAACAATCTGGATGCCTCTATTTTTTCTAATTGTATATTACATATGTGCCCGACTGTGGTTTTGTTTGTTTATTCATCGATGGGTTTATTTTATTTAATCATTGATATACACATGTGAAATTGCTTGCACCGTTTTGTAAATCGAAGCTCCATGTGAAATTGCTTTCACTGTTATGTAAATTTGAGTGGCCACATATGAATTAAAATTATGTAATTTTATTTCATCAAGTTTTTTTTATTTTTTTTTAACAAATCAGTATAGAATATGATATTAAACCAGCAGTGGTCCATCGGCACAAGGCGTGCTAGAAAACCACTACACAAATTACAAGGTCACCATTGGTTCCTCATCAACAAGGACCAAAAAAAGTGAGGAAAAAAATTAAATTACATAGAAACACCCATGCGGAAAAGTGGATGCTGACACCAGTCGTGATAACTAAAACCAATAAAAGGCTGATTTGCTTTCAGCCATATAAAAGAATTCATCTTTACCTTCTCAACAAGAGTACTCGAATCAGAAGCCACATTTTTGAAAATGTGATTGTTTCTTTCCTTCTAAATAATCCAGACACAAGCAAGCCAAATTATCTTGAAAAATATATGAGAAGTACGCAGCATACCCGCCAACCTAGAATACTGATCAAAATGTTCACTCGCCGCACCAGCAGGCACGTAGTCAATACCGAGCCAGCACCACACCCAAGCACCTCCTCCAACCCCCCATCCTAATTCCGCCATATCAGCCACCGTACACTCCTGATGAATGGATAAGTTAAAAAGTCGATGAAATTTAGTCCATAAAGGAACTCTGCCAACCCAATTATCCGT
>Ga0228710_1007011_pt1 | contig 16828 bp, 13 predicted proteins | sample MedpolnodulmetaG_FD_177995 | JGI IMG/M metagenome (GOLD analysis project Ga0228710, IMG submission 177995) | Root nodule microbial communities from Medicago polymorpha collected in Santa Monica, California, United States - pink nodules | ecosystem: Host-associated > Plants > Roots > Nodule... | reverse complement strand
CACAAGCAATTATACAGGTTCCTTCCACAAACCGGAAGTAGTCCTGTCCCCCTTGCACTTCCAAGGAGAGTTCCACTAAAATGTAATGTCGGATTACAAGTTGCTCAATCACACAAGAAAGAGACTTCTCAATGCTCAAGGACAACTCCAAGAGACTTCTATGCTCAATCACACAAGAAAGAGACTTCTATGCTCAAGGACAACTCCAAGAGACTTCCTTTGCTCAATCACAACTGAAAGAGACTTCTCTTAACAATTACAAATAATTGAATAAGGTTTTGAATACTTGATATACAATCAGAGGTATTCACAAAACAATACGAACAGAACAGACTCTGTTTTTCTAGACACTTGAGAATTCTAAGATATGAACTATTGTAAGAATTCTCTAAGTTGTTGATGTGTTTAAGTTTGCGACGTTTTGCACAGAGAGTATTGGCCTTTGCTTGTTATGTTCTTGTTGTCTAGTATGTTCTTCAAGTCTTTATCCCTATTTATAGAGGATTTGAGAGACGTTGAGAATTAGCCGTTACATCAACTTGTCTTGCTTGAAGCTTTGATTCTTCACCATTGATCTTTTGCCTGATTTGATAATTGTCCTATGAAGAACTAATTTCAAATTCATTCCATTTGAAACGGAACAACGTCTGCAACAATATTACTGTTATTCTTGTCTTGATGTAGAGACAAGTTGCAGAGATGGTGGTTGCAGGGGCATGCGCAGAGTTAGTGGTTGTACAATTCGTACACTGTACTATGTCAACGCTGGTGAAGTGGCTTCTGATGAGATGCTTCTGATAACCTTGCTTCTGATGACCTTGCTTCTGATGACGTGTCTTCAGGAGCGCTTTCTTCAGACTCGTTTCTTCATACGCATATCTTTCAGACGCAATTCTGTCAGACGCTTTAAGCTTCAATAAAATTCCTTTGCTCTTTGACTTGTTCAATCAGAACCTTTATGAATAGTGCTTTGATTAAGATCTTGTACACTTGAACAAATGTTTAGCATATCCAATTGATAATTTTTAATACCTTGTTATCATCAAAACTCAAGAGGTGATTTTGCGAAACACCATTTGTTCCAACATATTGTGGTAACGCTTCAGGCTCATTAAAAGAATCCACCTCCGTTAAAAATGCATCCTCACCCAAATTGTAACCCCGTTCCTCCACCGTCTTTAAAACATATTTGTGGCCATCAATAAAAAAAACTCTGATGTCGTATTTACAATTTCTAACTGAGTTGTTGTTATCAGGACCCTTGCAAAATCCAACCGAGCCTTATCCGTTGTACATTCATCTACACGGATAAATCTACCAATATCCATAACACATAGCTTGAAAATAGCATCATTCCAAGCTTGCACGGGAACACCGTAAATACACAACCAAGCCCCCCGTTCATAACGAACATCTTTTGACGACAACTTATGTATATTTTGAAACAACATGCCAAAAAAATGAAGTGCATTGTTAAACACATACCAAATGTCATCACCACTGGTGCAATGTAAAAAAACATGATCCCTCCCCATAGGAGTTACTACTACTGTTGGAAACTCGGCATCCTCAATTCTTTGTTGTAATGACAATGTCGATTCACCACCGAACACCGTAGCTGCCATACCATTTTCTGCCCAATTACGGTTCTCCGTCGTGGATTTATAAGACGGAATGAAACGTGTAACTGCTTGAACAGGATCAACGTGATGACCAGCCTCATGCATACGTGGGCATGTTCCCTGCACTTTCGGTACCGAATGAAACTTTGGCTGCACACAAGACTTAATTGTTGCACCCTTCACCCTTACATCAACACCTCTTCCTTCCTCCGCCACCACTCCCCCTTCAACTGCAGGCTCTTCCCCAACCCTCCTTATCTTCAACTTTCTCTCATCGCCCCCTAACCTCACCTCCTCATTCCCCTCATTCCTCATTTTTTTTCTCCCTCACCTCTTTTCCCCTCCTCCAATCTTCCCACCCTCACATTTTTAACCCCCTTACCCGTCACCCTCACCATCGGTAACGATTCCTCCTTCCCCCGTTTCCTCCTCCCATCATCCGAACAAACTGAAGCAAACCTGTCAAAACGTTCCTCCCTAGCCCAAATTCGACATTGGCCAATCCACACATTATTTAAAGCTAAAGCCAACTTATCTGGATTTTTGACATTCAAAAAACGAAGGAAACAATAAACTTGACCTTTGTAATTCTGTTTCCTTGCAATATACACATCCAATAACATACCACACACTTCGAAGAATTGTCGCAATTGAAAATTCAGGAAAGTTTGTGAAGTAAAAGGAAACCTTACCGCCATTAACATCCCCAGTCCCTCTAACAGAACCATCCTTCCCATCAACTTCGCTCTTGTTCATCGCGGTATATTTACCTCCCACCGTCTTGGAAACCCTACCTTCCTTGTGATAACCATATTGTCAATTTCCATCATAAAGTCGTGTCTCTCTGTCAGAATCCCCATAACCACGCTTGTCCCTAACCCTAACTGCTTCTCCTTGCCGCTCTGATACCCTTGACCTGTCCCGTCGTCCCGCTTCCGGTTGCGTTGCTTTCCTCTTTCTTGACCTAACCACAGTCCAATCTCCCCTATCCCCCCCAATTTCTGCCACCCTGGCGGGACCCCTTACCCCCTCTAAGTATATCTTTGCCTGAGATAAACTCCGACGCAGTTGCCCTAAGTTTGCCCTAGGACGGCCGCCGCTCAGAACCTCTCTATACTCTCTCATTTTTTTCTTAATTATCGTTGTTGTTGTAAGATATATTATTTACTTTTTCTAGAAAATAGTATGTTGTTATGTAAAAAAATAAAATAGTATCGTCTATCTTTGATTTTATTTATTTTGTTAGTGAAACATTTATCATTCGAATTATTTAAAAACGCCTAATTAAAAACGTTTTTAAATAATTTGAATGATAAATGTTTCACTAACAAAATAAATAAAATCAAAGATAGATGATACTATTTTATTTTTTTAAATAACAACATACTATTTTATAGAAAAAGTAAATAATATATCTTACAATATTAATTTCCTTTTCTTTATTTGTTTCCTTTTTTCTTTTAAATAACTCCATATTTGCATATACTTATAAGGCAATAATAACTAACTACGTCCTTTCCTCAAAAAAAATAAAATAAACTAAATACGTCCGTCCTCTCACCTTCAGAAAAACTAAATACGTCCTCTCAGAAAAAATATATACGTATATACAAGGTAAATATTTAAGAAAAATATAAATATCACAATATATGACCCAAAATTTATATATAGTAAATGTGTTTAAATACCTAACGCGTGTAATAAATAATTACTCTTTATAAATGATCGAGAAAATCCTAATTACTTGCAAAGGAAGTAGAAAACAGACCCTAAGTACCAACATAAAGAAAGACTAAAAGCATTTCACCCAAAAAGAATGTTTGCCGTTTTTCATGGGATTTCATCTCAATTCATACAAGCCAGTTAGGTTCCAACTCATGCAAATTGATCACAAAATCACCAAAATAAGAAGCATATTAAAACTACTTCCATATAAAGGGTTTCTTGGTAAATGTATAGTCATGATCCTTATCATATGATGCTGATGTTGATGATATAGTGACTTGCCATGAGCCTATAATTAAAAACCCACTCAATGAGTCACATGCTAAGATTTTTCTACCAAAATAAAATAAAATAAAAATATTAATACAACTTCGTTCCTACTTAATTGTGGTTTTTTCTTTTTACTTTTTACAATTAATAAATTTTGTTGATTTTGTTACTATTATTCATGTTTTTTTCTATAATATATGTAGTCGCTATAATTATGTGCAGTTGATAGCCGGTTTAGAAGAAAAATAAAATTAACTCTTTTAAAAAAAAGTAATATTCAAATCAGATTCAAATGGAATTTTTTGTCCCGAATAACTATGACAAAGAGATATTAAAAAAAAAAAAAAACTATGACAACGAGATTAATTTGATCGCAACTAAAAATATTGGAAATTAGTTTAATGTCAATTTTTGTCAAAATTAAATTAGATCACAAGAAAATTGTCAAATTTTTATGGAATAATAAATAAATGGGTTTCTTCAAAAAAAAAAAAATGGGTTAAGCTAAGTAACTGACTAATGTTCGGGACACTAGTTAAGAATAAAAGTAGAAAATTTTGCATTTAAAAAATGTATTTTTTGCACTTTTTAAAATTTTACTACACAAGTTCCAATTTTTTTTAATTATATTAATCTTTTTAACTAGTACAATTTTTTTTTAATTGTATTAATCTTCTTAACCATAATTCGTCGGGGACATTAATTAACATTTTTCCTAAGTAAAAATGATATATCAATATCATCCCGTCAACACCATGACCTCTTCTCTATAATCAAGCGGCCAATAATCTCAAATAAATATCCACCGTTTAATTTCCATCCAACGCTTCCTATTTAACCCCACTTGCATTCTTACCTTCTCATCACTTCGTATATATACAAATAAAATATTTCTCACACACAACACAAACCAAAGCTCAAACAAAAACCAAAACACCCTTCATCGTAAACTGCGAAACTCAAACTCATACTCACCGGTTTTTTATTCTTTTTTCTTCTTCAATCAATTCCAACGAAGATTACAAAAACCACAACCTTTTCTTCTTCTTCTTCTTCTTCTTATTAGTTACCGTGTTTAACCGGTTATTGATACCAGTTCACCACCGTGTATAGTCTGAAATGTTACCGGCGCAACCGGTGATAAAAACCGTGGTGGTCACAATCTCACGATACAGGTGAGTAAGAGAACTGAAAAGAAGAGAAGAGAAAATCGTACGGTGGAGATTGAATCTGGTGGGACCCACTAAACATGGAAACAACAACTTCAAAAAACAATAGCCAAACCAAACTCACCCGAACCAAATCCTCTTTGCTTCGGTGTTCTTCTCCAACCACCCGATCCTCCACTCCAAGCCTCATTCCGAGCCTAGGTTCCGTCAACGAAGAAGATTTTCACGACGAAGAAGAACATGATAAAAACAAGTACAAAAACAAAAATAAGAAAAAGAAGAAAACCCGGTTCGGTTCTCATTCTCGTTCAAATTCGGGTTCTGGTTCAACCCGGTTTATTATTACTACTGCTGCACCGATTCTAGGTTTTTTCAGTCTATGTTCTATCTTCTTCTATGTATTCTATTTTTTCTATATCGGTTCAGTGGGACCCACTTCCGAAAATGTGTTGCTGATTCTAATATTCTTCGCCGTAGCGCTTTATTTCATAAACAGAAACAAACGCGTGATTCATAGAAGCGTTTCTGTTTTAAAACATTCATGGGACGGGAATTTAAAACGACTCGGTTTTTGTTCCAAAGGAAGTGGAAAACCGGTTCAATGGTTCATAGGAGAACCCGGTTCAGCAGAGGAGAATGAAAAGAACGTGAAAGAGGTTAAAGAAGGTGTTGAAGTTGAGTTTTACAGCAATGGTGATTTCTACGAAGGAGAGTTTCACGGTGGAAAGTGTAATGGAAGTGGAGTTTATCATTATTTTGTGAGTGGAAGATATGAAGGTGATTGGGTTGATGGAAAATATGATGGTTATGGAATTGAAAGCTGGGCTAGGGGAAGTAGATATAAGGGTTGTTATAAACAAGGTTTGAGGCATGGTTATGGCGTATATCGATTTTATACCGGCGATTGTTATTCTGGGGAATGGTTTAATGGACAAAGTCATGGTTTTGGTGTTCAATCTTGTTCTGATGGAAGTTGTTATGTTGGTGAATTTAAGTTTGGTTCTAAACATGGTCTTGGTTCTTACCATTTTAGGTGAGCTTCTGTTTTTCTCTTGTTCTCCGGTTTTTATTTATATCGGGGACAAATTAGTCCTGACTCAGTATGAGTCAAACTAATTTGTTCCCGATATGAAAATGTTATGAACTAATTTATTGTCCGGTATGAAGCATGAAAATTGTGAAAGACCAAAATGGGTCTTCACTCGTATTTTTACTTTTAATTTTGCAATTTCAATCTTGTTTGTTCATTTTTTTTCACTATTTGACTATTTATGTTATTTTTGGAATTTTTCTTTGTTCTACAGGTTGTTTGTTAATAAAATATGCTATGTATTGAAAGTCCTCAAATTTTGTTGCAAGTGTTGAATATTTATTTATGTTTTTTGTTCAATTCAACTATAGTACATTGTTTGACAAGTTAAAAGGGAAAGTATTATATTTGTCAAGACTTTTTCTTGAAGAAAATATTTGTCAAGACCTTGTTAATGTAATTTGACAATTTGCAATATCAATAGTAGTAGGTTGATGTGTTGTAAAGTTTTGACTTAACCATTATTATTATATAGGAAGCTATGGTAGTGGACCTTAGACTATAGTTGGTTATGTATTTTAAGTTTTATTTTACTAAATTAGCTCACTATGTTACAATTTGATGCAGGAATGGAGATAAATATACAGGGGAGTATTTTGGAGACAAAATGCATGGATTTGGAGTTTACCATTTTGCAAATGGACACTGTTATGAAGGAGCATGGCATGAAGGTCGTCGACAAGGTTATGGTGTTTATACATTTCGAAACGGAGACCGAAGATGTGGTGAATGGGACAGTGGTGACCTCAAGCACTCTCTACCACCACAAACTCAGGCTGTCCTTACATCAGCTCAGGTATTTGTCATTAAGACTTGCCCTTTTTGCTTTTTTCCTAAAAATAAACTCATTCAAAAAACAGTAGACCTTACAAGTTTCTGAGGACTCAAGTGTCTGTAAAACTTATCCGAAGGTTGATTAATTAGACTTGTATTTGCAATTTATTACAACAAAATTGTAGCAACTTATTTGGAAATATTACCTGAATGGTATTCTGTTTGCGTATTTCCAGTACTTACTACAGTACTTAATAAATTATTGAGCATTCTTTTAATGGTTCCCGTACCTGTGGGATTATAAATACTACCTTTTATGGAAAATGTTAATAAGTTCCAAAATCCATTTCGCTGTCTAGTAGCAACAACCATATTTTTGATTGGCACTGTTGTGGCTCTTTGGTTCGGTAATGGAGCAACATTACCTATTGAAAATATCCCTATTTTTAGATCCTTACTTTTCATGTTACAGTGACCAAATAGATCTCTGTATTTTTTAGATGACCAATCTGATTCTTTATTCTTGTTTTGCTCTAATTCATTTATGTTGATTTTTTTTGGTTATATTGCAGGCTGCTAGGAGAACAGCAGAAAATGCAATAAGCCATCCGCGGAATGATGACCAAGTGGACAAAGCAGTAATGGCGGCAAACAGGGCCGCGACTGCTGCTAGAGTTGCAGCAGTGAAAGCTGTTCAGGATAGAATGGGTGGAAAATTTTGCGATGATCAAGTTTAAGAGTGAGTGAGGGAGTGAGTTTAGATGTTAGCCTTTGCTTCGAATTGTAGATTCTTACTAATTATATGAGTGATTTGGAAGATGCGCCACCCTGGTGGGCAAAAAAGCTTACCGGAGGAGGTTGAAGAGTATTATTTTCTGATGTTTCTTCGCAAAGTAACTTGTACAGGAACCATGTAAAGATTAATTATCAGTAGTACTTTTTTTGATGAAATGGGCTTCAATGAAATTGGAGTACTTATATTGAAGAAATGTGATTTCAAGAGTAAATGTTTAAACTTGCACATGAAGCAAAGTCTACTTATCCTAGCTTCACTTGGAAAAATCATGCATTTGTCATAGTAATGTAATTTGAGCCATCCGATTAAATTGCGATGACTCCTGGTACGAGATACAAATCTTAAGCTCAAATTCCAACTTTGCATTGTGAGTCGTTTGATTTTTATCAAACAATTTAGATTGCAGAAATATAGCATGTATCTGAATTTGTCAATGCAGACAATACAATTTTCTTTACTTTTTGGGGTTTATGTTTTTGATGTGAATTCAAAATTTATCTCTTAAATTCAACGTCTCTGCAGCAAATTGTATTATTTACATGCATAAGAGAATCCAAAACTTTTCAAAGACTAACCCTTTTTGGTAAACAATGCTTTTAGTGAAGGAATCCTATGTTAGGACTGCAACAAGAAATTATTTGTACAAAGAGAAATTTGATACTAGTGGATAATTTCTCTTTTGTTTGTTGAAAAGGTTGGTATATTTTATTAAATAGAGGGGAATTGAAAAAATTGAGAATATGTGAAGAGATGATGTTTAAGATTGGCTTGACACTTTTGGGCATGAAAGACTTGGAGTGGCTAAACGCCCATGCTCCTGTTCCACCCAAATTGTTGACAAGGATTAACATATGAGATGAGTCTCGAGCACTATGGGACTTAATTTGGCCAACAACTCCCAATAAAAGATCAAAGACACCATCCATCACTAATGTTCTTGTCTGCTTGTTTTCATATAAGTCGGTTCCATGCCCAATATTTTATATTGGATAAACCACCATCACTTGGATAGATAGGATAGTAGAAGTCACAAGAGATAGATAGCACAAACATAAGAATTGATCTTCCCTTATAAAAAAAAGTGACGTAATATTTTGTTTCCATACAAAAAAATTAAATAAAAAAATCATACTTGGTCCTTAAAAAAATCTACTGCTTTTAGTTTACGTTATTTGTAGTGTAATCAAGTTGATGTGACCTTGTTCCTTAGGGGACATCCGATAAAATTAGAACGATATAGAGAAGTTGATGTGACGTTTCACTTGTTAACTTGTTATGTAGTTGATTATATTTTTAAAATAATCATGAGAAACACTGAAGTCTTTACAACAAAAATATTTATAAACCATTTTGTCTTCAAAATATTTTTAAAATCCCTCATTTCTTTTTCTTCTTTCTTTCCTTTTTCTTCATGTAAGGAAGGATCAAAATTATGTGGTTTGTTCAAACTTTTGCCTTCAAATTAATGGACAAATTATGTGATTTTGAACTTTTGGTGGAGGAAAAAATGAATGGAAGATGAAACTTTCTGATTTAATACAAAAAACATCTTTAAGGAAAAAAAAAAAACCTAAATTGTTTTATGTTGAAAACTGAATTGTGATAAATGATTTGAACATTTAGTTGACAAAGGTGACGTGAGTGGTTATAACCCTTCGCAATTGTTATGACCTACTTCCTCCGTCCCATAATAATTTAGCCAAATGCAAAAAAAAAATGTCCTAATATAACTGACACTTTTCAATACAATATTAATTACTTTTTTCCATTTATAACTCTAATTAATACTACTTTTATCTCTCTCAATTCAATATATTTCACTTTGCATTTATAATAGCGGAGAATAGTGGAGAATGCACCGATACTTAACAAGAACAATTAAAACTATTTTTCTTTCTCCTTCATTTATAACTTAAAACCATTTTTCTTTCTTCTTCATTTATAATTTTTCTTAATATGTGTGAAACGAGCAAATGACTCAATTAATCCGAGCCGGATGAAGTATAATTGATTGGAAAATGTTAAAAAGTATCCTTAAAACATTTATTAAAAGAATAAAATAGAAATATTACATTGAAAAAAGGATGAAAAGTGATGAATTTAATTTATTTTAAAGTTAAATTATTGTTGAGTCTAATACAAACCTACGACTTTTATATTCTTTAACGAGTGCCCTTAACATAACCCTAATTTATATGCATGATCGACAAGAGCCCCTTTGTTTAGCTCTTATGCATCTCAACAATTGAGCCATGTATGTCCAAAGTTACCAAGTTCGTGTCTCCTTAGTTTTGCGCAAATATAGCCTCTTGTATTATAGGATCATGTCTACATCTACGAAGAAATTAATACTTGGATATAACTAGTTCACTAGTCCTCGATCTGGGACAAAACTCCACAAGATGAGTAAGATTCATGTAATTTTTTAAAGCCACGTATATATGTTTATATCAAATAGTACATGTTTTATTCACCAATAAAATCAAATACGTGTTAGATTTAAACTCTCGTATGACCCCGATGGCAACATCATACTTTTGTTTTTTTTTCAACTATTATAACTGTATCGATGAATTTCAAGCATATTACGACTTTTACAACAACTTTGGTGAGTGATAATTAGGGTTATACACTTCTTGTATTAACGGACTCTTAACATTTTTGGAGAGGAATTAATTTCTGCTTGACCATTTTGTATTATCAAAGGTGCCAAGTGGCCGAGTATGAGTGATGCAAAATAAGTTCAAATTGCTACTAGGATTGGTGCCCATAGTGGTGTCTCATAACTACATCTCATTGATAAAAAAACTACAAAGATTTTTAGTAGTCTATCCAGAATAAAATATAAGAAAAAGTGGTAGTTGAAAATCTAATGTATGGTTACAAATTTTGAAATTCCGGCACGTTAACTTCCTAATATTTTATACGATGTTTCAACATTAGACACAAACAGAATGTTGAGGTTAATATTTAAACATCGTGCTAGAAGAAAACAAACCCAACAAGAAAAATATAAAGGATAGAAAAGTAAAAAGATTTTAGGTAGTCTATCTAGAATAAAATATAAGTAAAAGTGGTAGTTGAAAATATAATGTATGGTTCTCTCAAAAAAAAAAAAAATATAATGTATGGTTAAAAATTTAGTTCACATAAAACAAATTTTCAACTATAATTTTTGTTTATATTTGTACAATAGAGTGCAAATTTGAGCTAACAATTCTTCCCTTCTTAACATTTAGGGTCCGTTTGATGGTCAGGATAGGATAGATGCATGATATGATATACAGCTGAATAGAGATATGATATGATAATGACATGATAAAATTAATCCTATCATGTGTTTGATGTGTACATGATAACTAACATGATATCATTATAATTAAATGAAAAAATTGCTCTCATAATTAATTAAATATTGTAAAAATGACATGTTATTAATTATAATAGAAAATCCATGCTATCATTATTTTAAAAATGACAATATTTTAAAAATGGCAGAATATCAAGATATAAATAAGGAATGATCTTCTAATCTTATCAGGATAATTTCTAACGCAGCCTATACTCAAGATAGAAATTACAAAGGAAAGTCAGGATATGATAGAAAAATAGTTTATTTTATCCTATCCCTTTGGTGCACCAAACATAAGATTTCAGCAGGATATGATTAATGTATCATATCCCGTCTCTCTATCCTGACCATCAAACGAACCCTTAATGTATATAAGTTTCACAGTTGAAATCTTTGAAATAAAATAAAAATTTAGTGTCTAACGACTTTCAAACAAAAATAAAATCAAACTATGATATGTTAATACTATCTATGATATGTTTCATCGTTGTATCTTCTTTAGGGTGCGTTTATTTCAGTTTTAAAAAAAAATAGATTTTGAGTTAAAAGAATCTAGAATTTTTTTTAAAATTTAAAGCTATTTCCGTTTCTTTACTATCATAAAAATCATTCTTCTAAGATGTGAAACTCTTACACTTGAGTTCCTTATGTTTAGAAAAAAATAGATTTTAGAAAAGTCACTTGAAATAACTTTTCATTTTGAGGCTAAAAATGATTTTTTTTAACAAAATCTATTTTTTAAAAATCTAAAACAAACACTACAAAAATAAAAAAGTGACTTTTTAAATAAAAAAAATGAGAAATGATATTTGTATGACTACTTTATGACAACTTTTTGGACAAGTCTCTCACATTCAGATTATGTTTGTACTCTTGTTATTGTTGTTGACTAGTAAAAAAAAAGATTGTAGCAATAGTTGTCAACAAATAGTTTTTCAAATATCATTACTCATCTAAAATTATTCATATCAAGAAGCTAATAACAAATCATCTAAAATTATTCATTGAAAAAACCTAATAACAAGATAAGCTGCATCTAATATGAACTAATAAAAAAATCTCTAAAGATAGACACTGCCATTTTTCATAAATTTTAATCAAATATTATATATTCGTCTATGTCTTTAGTGTTTTAAAATTTATTATTTTTACCACTTTAGACAAATTTATTATTTTTACCATTTTGGAACATTTTTTGAGGTCCACATTAAACAAACCTAAATACTTATATTATGGTAGTTCTTTTTTACTAAATAAGACACCATCATCAGTCTATTCTTTCTCACCATATTAACTATAAGCAGCATTTTCTTCTGAAGTACGGTCTTCAGGAGGTGTGTTACTGCGATGGCGGGGTCACTCCAGCAAGTTGTAGCACCTACTACTTCCAATAGCAGAAAATAGAAATCATAAATTTTACTCTATTTCATGTAATTATTCCAACAACACATCTTCAATTATCCTATTTTCCAAGATAACTGCATACTTTAACTCTTTTGTAAGAAAAAAAAGAAGATAACTGTCTATAATTCAATAAAATTTAATGTGGTGATTATTATAGTAAGGGATATTTTAGAAAATATACTTGCGAAATACTAACTTGTGTCCTTAGGATGCATGTTAAGAAACTTAGAGTGGACATTTTGTCTACGAAATTATACTAATTTATTTTTCTAAAGATTAAAAATTAATGTTTTGTAATAAATATTTGCCATTTATGAAATCCTTTTTTATGTCCCGTGAGCATAGCTCAGTTGGTAAGACAATGCATTATTATATGTAGGGACTGGAGTTCGAACCCCGGACACCCCACTTATAAGGTGAATTCTAGCCACTAGGCTACCTGACAAAAAAAATGAAATCTTTTTTATAAAACAAAGACTATTACACAAACTTTTTAACGAAATAGGTATTTTTGTATATAAAGTTTTAAAACTTTATATACGAAAAGTTTATATTTGGATCATTTTATAAAACTTATACATCTAAAACGCTTTGAGATTTTTTATTTATTTTTTGACAAACGTTTTGAGATATTAGAATTGAGAGTTTATTTTATATAAACCTCTCAAAATTTTATTTTGAAAATTGTGTATTTAATTTTTTTTAGATTTTCGAATTTGTTTTGCTTTTTGGTACGATAAAAATTGTTCTTTGAAACACCAATTCTAAGATAATACTGGATTTTTCTATCTTTGATTCCAATTAATATGTACCACGTGGAAACAAAATATTCTCTTTTACTCCTCCAATTCTTATAATAAGAAGAAAAAGAAATAAAAAGCATCTAAATCAATGCAATCACCGGTTATTGTAGTAATTTTTTTGAATATTTGTACAAATATATCCTTATAGAAAATCCTGAAATACTAAATGGGTCATGCTAACTTATGTCATAAGTTCTTTCAAAAAAAAAACTTATGTCATTAGTGCACAAGTTAAAAACTAGAAAAAGGAAATGAAAAATAAATTTTACATTTAGAAAATAAATTTGTTATCTTTTTTGATGTTAAATGCCCAATTTCCAATACTATGTTTCTATGTTAGTTTTCTTAACTTGTGCCCTTAATGGTACAATTTGTTTTTAACCAAAATTTTTAAGCAAATGTTAACTTGTGCCCTCAAGGATACATGTTAAGAAAGTCATTATAGAAATATACATATCAAAAGTCACATAATTTCTTTAAGGCAAAGTTATTATTTTTAAATTGCTTAACATTGTACCTTTTTTTTGAGCAATGCTTAACATTGTTACCTTTAAAGCACACGTTAATAATTCCTTTGTTCCATAATAGATGACTTAGTTGACAATGTGCACTGTTGACTTGACATATTTCGACCATATTTTTATACTAATATACAAATATAAATAATATCATATAAAATGTTGTTGAATTAGTATCGATGGATATTTTCATAATTTTTTCTAATAGATAATTAAAGAAAAAAAATATGCATTGGTATATGTGACAGAGTCAACTGTGTCATTTAATTAGGACGGAGGGAGGGGCAAAGATCCTCTCCATTTATAAAAATAAATAGAAGATGCAATTTAGAAAGAGATAAACACAAAAAATAGATGGTAAATCTTATCACTAAGTGAGTCCCACCATGGTTAATTATTTTTTACTTTTTATATGTTTTTATCTCTTCAAATGAAACAAATGAAAAAAGATATAAATGGAGAGGATCCTAACGTAGATTATTACTTATAATTTCTTTTGACGAAATAATACACATGTTACAAAGAAATATCGATTTTTTCATCCTTTCATATAGTTTAAATATAAACTTTGCTGCTCAACTACGCCACATGCGTATCGGAAAAGTCCAACAAGAAGAAGTTACACCGTTCTATAGGTCATTAGCATGGGGTTACCAATATCTTCTCTTAATAAAAACAGCCTTAACTACTATCTTTTGACTTCCACGTTTAGAATGCATGCTTTCGATAATCACAAAGGCTAGGGAAAATTAAGACTCTAAACTCTGAAACCCCTAGCTAGAATTATTTTTACGCACAACTTTTCGTGGCATCTTTGTAGAACACATATTGCATGTATCCAAATTGTGTGTCATCATTGGCTCAATTATTGTGTTAATGGCTAATCACATTTGATTGGTTGGTATGGTATAGGGTTCAATTTCTGAACACATAGGCTGCATTAAATGCTTTGATCCAGTCAAAGCTTCTTGAAGAGTTCCAATAAATACTTGTTTCTGTTGAGAACTATGCGCTGCGGTGCTGCCATTGATGCAGAAAACTACACGAAACGAGGCAATGAGTGGAGGAATATTTAATTTACATGACAAAACTTTCTTGCATGGTTTACCAACTAAATTGACAAATTCTAAACCGTAGCATTAATTAGGACAACTGTATCTCATTTTTAATTTTAATTTTAGACTACTAGTCTACTACTTTCATTTTAACAGATAGACTACTTTTTTTGACAAAAAAAAAGGTGGACTACTTCATTTTATGTCATTTTAACAAAATAATTTTGTTGTATGATTGACTACTCCTGTATTGAGCGGTAAATCAGAAAAAAAAACTCTAAAATTAATGTTGTATATTTGATAAATTAGGATAATTTTGAGAGGTTTATATTAGACAAATATCAATTCCAATCTTTCAAAACGTTTTAGATCTTGTGGTTTGGTTTAATCAAGGTTGTCAAAATTGAGAGTTTATTTAAAGCCGAAAGGGAATAGTAAAATCGAGACTCGTCAAATCGCAATCAAAATCGAAGTATTAATTTTACTTAAGGATTTTTATAGAATGGATAAAAGATAACAAAATAGTACTCATCCGTCTCTCAATTCTTGACACAGTTGACCTCATTACGTATATCAATGCATAATTTTGAGCTTAAATATCTTAAATAATACATTAGAAAAAATTATGAAAATCTGATATTTTAAAAATATTCATCCAGACAAATCTAAAGACATGTTATATGATATTATTTATCCTTGTATAGTAGTAGAAAAATATGGTCAAAATAAGTTAGATCAAAATTACACATTTTCAAATAGGTCATCTATTACGGAACGGAGAGAGTAAATCTTAAAATCGCAATCAAAATCGAGGATTATACCAAAACAAAAATAATGTTAAATATATGTTATAAACTAGTGTGCTGCCCGTGCGTCGCACGGGTAGAATCAACGACGGATGAAAACTGAGATATGGGACAACGATAAAGCATAGCAAACAACGACAAAAAAGAATTATAAACAAACCACGCCACTTTAAAATTAAAAAACAAAACCCAAAACACCGAACAAAAAAATTATGCATAATATGAACACAAAACCACGTCGAATATTTTTACGCGAAGGTGTAGCCATAGTCGACAAAAAACTACACAACGTCCTCGTAGCACATGAATTCCACAGATGCATCTAGATACAACTATTACAATTTTCGCACGCTAGTAAGCTTTGAGAGAAAGAATACTTGAATGAAAGCTCTACCCATTTCTAATATTAATTCAAATTAGTTCAAATAGTCCACAAATAACATAGTGGTAGTGACACAAAGAAGTAAATTACAATTTTATTCAACGATCTTACATAAAGTACACCAAATTGGTGAAACATTAGACAAACTAAACGATGAATCTCCCCCCATATGCTATGATAAACAACAGATCTAGAAATTACACTGATACTTTTATTCCAAGATTACTTAAACAACCATATTAATACCACAATCTACTACGGATCTGCGACTGACAACAATTAAATCTTTTGGAAGACTTCATGGTAGACCACATTTGTTGTTGACGTCGATGGCTGACCATCATCATCATCAGTTATTAAGATTTTCAACCCTTTCCTTGATCTAACACGGGACACAACAACATAAAGTTGACCATGTGTAAAGACCGACCTTGACAAATAAAGTCCAACAGTGGACAATGTCTGTCCTTGACTTTTGTTAATTGTCATTGCAAAGCACAAACACAAAGGAAATTGCATCCTCTGAAAAGTAATGGCCAAAATTGCATCCGAAGGCACTAAATTCATCCGAGTGATATAGACTATCTCACCACTGTGAGGCCCATTAACAACAGTTGCAGAAATAATATTCTTTCCCATAGATGCAATTGTTAACCGTGTACCATTGCAAAGTCCAGATGAAACATCAATATTTATAAGCAACATCACCAGGACACCTACCTTCAAATGCAATCTATGGTTTGGCATCCCAGAACATTTGATATCATTTAAAAAGTCAGTTCTGATCCACCTTTGATCAATTCCAACATCTTCATCGCATTTGCAAATAGTATCACAACTCAAGTATTCCTTTTCTTCTCCAGGTATAAGAGTCATCAGAAGTCTTGCATATTTTGAAGCAAATCAGGATACGTTGCCCCAACGATATCCGCCAAATAATCACCAGATGTTTTCACAAGCAAATCCGCAGGGATTTCTACAAAAGCCTCACCATCTATTTGCTCCCCCATGAAGGTGAGAAAAAAACACAAGAAGGGGGGGGGGGGGGGGGGTGGTTTTTTT
>Ga0228710_1007009_pt1 | contig 16830 bp, 12 predicted proteins | sample MedpolnodulmetaG_FD_177995 | JGI IMG/M metagenome (GOLD analysis project Ga0228710, IMG submission 177995) | Root nodule microbial communities from Medicago polymorpha collected in Santa Monica, California, United States - pink nodules | ecosystem: Host-associated > Plants > Roots > Nodule... | reverse complement strand
CTAAGTTTTTTGGGATACCGTGTAGTAAACTGCTTGAATTTGGTGAAAATGTATATTTGTTACTTTCTTTGAATCACTTTTTTTTATTTACGTTTATATATAGATATAATTCTAAAATTTATCCTTTAAATAATTGTATGATGTAGGTTGGAATGAGTTCTTATGTTCCAGATGAACTACTGAATATGGTTGGAAAATGCTATCTATTCAAGGTTTTCTCCAAAGTTGGTGCAGGATGTGATGGTGAGAAATGTTATCCAATTTCAAAAATCAATGACGATGAGGAACTCAATGGAAGACTCAAACGTCATAACTCGGAAGTCATCAAACTTGATATGGAATAAAGTGAATAATTTAAGTGTTTGTTACGAGTATTTGATTATGTGTCATGTTGGATGTTGTTTCTCTTTAGTGTCAATAAGTTGAGGTCTCATTGTGTTGAATCTATTTCATTCCTTATCCTATCTAGCAATTAGTAATTACATAAGTAGTTTGTGTTTGCAACTCTCTCTCCCTCTCTCTCTCCCTCCCTCGCTCTCTCTCTCCCTCCCTCTCTCTCTCTCCCTCCCTCCCTCTCTCTCTTTCTCCCTCCCTCCCTCTCTCTCTCTCTCGCTTTGTTAATTCGTTCTTAAGTTAGTTCTGTGATGAAACATAAGTTTTTCAATTTTTTTAACACGAGTTTCTTTTGCAGTTTGAATTGATTTAGGTGGTTACAAGTAGGTGTTTTTTTTATAGATTCCATTGCATGTATATGTTTTTGGATCAAAGATCTTCCATTTCTAACTGTGAACAAGAATGTTGGATTTTTATTTTATTTTATTTTAAAAATCATGTAGCCCACTTCAATCTATATTAACCAAACTAAAAAATTTCTATTACACTCAAATATAAAAAGAATAATTTTGGGAAAGTAAGATAAAAAAAATTATCATAAAAATAATAAATCAGTTTAAATAATGTTATAAAAAATAGCATATGAAGGTTACGACACTTGGTATGGAGATAACTTACCCACAAGATTGTGTATTTAACTTTTACTGTCAATGTGATGATTTCTTTGATAAATGACAAGTAAGTACCTCTATTATAACTTTCACCGAGTCTTGATCCCTACTCTAACCCTGATAAACCTCTTAAGCACATACTGATACAATAAGTTAAATAAATGAAATAAGAAAAATCACTTCAAAGATATGTATATTCCCTTAATATAGATACATTTTGATATATATTTTACTCATTTTGTTTTAATAAATATTATCAGCATAAATTAAAAAAATATAAAAACAATCAACACAAATTTTACCGTGCAGGGCACGGGTTTCAAACTAATATAAGCATATATCGATTTGAACTTTGAAGTGCACAAGTGTATAAATAAGCGACATATCTATTAATAGAAGTTAGTTAAGTCGATCATTTTTTAAATTTAATTCCTTTTCCATGACTATTTCACTCTAAGTGTGTATGCGTTTCCTTTGATAAGTTCTAACAAACCATTAAAGAATAATTTAGGTATGCGATGTCGAGAGTATATATTAATTATTATAATCAATTTTTAAATTCAAATAAAGATAAACTTTCAAAGCATTCAAATAAACACCTCAAACATAATATATGTAAAACCCGAAGTTCAAACCCCAGCCACCAAAAAAAAACACCTCAAGCATAATACATGATTTTTAGAGGATATAAAGTTGTTTTCGTGGCTAATGTGAGTGAATTAAAGAGTAGAGTGATGAGAGTGGCCATGAGTATGATTCCCACCTCAAGCATAAACTAACAAATTAATAATTAAAATACTAACACTTTCCGTTAAAAAAAAACATAATTTTTGCATATATACACACACGTAATTGATAACTTTTTATTATTATTTTTAAAGGAGAAAAACTTAAGCACATACATGTATAGTATTATTTTTTATTTTTTTACATGCATGTATTGTTTTTACTTCTGCAGTGTTTGCATAGTCCGTTAAATTGCCTTCTACATTAGTAAACTGTACTTCTATTAACTGTTAATGCTAATGAATAAGAAAGAAGTGCAAGTGTCATGTTTTTCTAGGAAAAAAGTTTTTGAAAAATAATATCGACACAAATAAAAAATCTCCGTGTGACATGTCCTAATCAATTTACAACCTTTTTTTTTAGGCAATTTAATAGAAAATGAAATGGCCATACCAATTTTAGAATTATCTATTTATTTACACGTTTTAAAGTATTAAAACCCTGAATTTGAAAGATTAAACAATTTTAAACTAATAAAGTTAAATTTTGGGAGGCGAATAATCTATTTTACTTTTAAAAAATATTTGTCATAATTTTATCATATTTTTAGTAACATTTTTTTACGTGATCTTTTAGTAACATGAAAGGGTCATTATTGTGAAAAAGATGAAAATATATTATAGAAATTTATATGTGACTCATTGAAATGAATTGTCTAAAGAAAACTTCATAACAAAGTCTATTAGTAAAGTATACCCAAAAAAATCCACTGATAAGAGAAAGGCGCATAGAAACGTAGATCGTTTTTTCTTCATAAATGTGCATAGGCTACATTTAATCTACTTTAATTTGCTGAAAGTTGTAGTGGTGTATCATTATTTTTCTCTTTTTTGAGAAGAAAGGTGTATTATTTATTTTTATACTATTGTGCATGATGAATAAGTGATTCAGTGTAAAGTAGAGCTTATGCTTTGGCAATTCTGAAGCAACTAAGGCCATGTAAGGTATAGGTATATAAATTAAAGACGGAGGATATTTTTCTTTTATTTGCAAAAAAAAGGTGTATCTTCTTACCACTGTTTAATTATTATTGTACGGTGGTTCTCGTGAGTTTAGCTCAATTGGTTGAGACAATACATAATATATCTAAGGTGGTTCAAACTCCGACCACCATAACAAAAATATTATTATATAGTAGATTAATTTAAGATAGGTTAATTTAACTTCTTAAAGAAAAGAGTGTTGATACACATACATCCTTATGTGGCAATCCCCTTTGTACACCTTCTATGTGGCATTTTTTATTAATTACATTAGGGGTAATTTTGTAAATTCACACCCACTTCTCTCCCCATATTGAAGTCCTATGGTTATTATCATACACTAACAACATCAAATAGTTTTTATTTCATTCTCTTCTTCTCTCTCCCCTCGTTCCACCTTTGCAACTTTGCAGCAAATGTTGAAATTTTCTGGAAAAAAAAAAAATCAACTCCTCTCCAAACATGAAAATTAATGTGACCTCTCCTCCTAAAACCACGACGTCGCACCCAAACACCCCACTCCCTCTCCACCTCGTTCTCATTCATTTCTACTCCCAAACACAACAACAACACAGCCATCTCACGAACTATCTCATCTCACTCTCTCCTTTTAATTGTAAATTTTAGTCATAAAATTGTGAGTTAATCAGATTACAATTGTCAATAAAGATTGTAAAATTGTGCCTCTTATGGTCTCAACTCTCAAGATCTAATTAGTATTATAATCAAAATTTTAATTATAATTTCAGGTGAATCCCCAATCACAACTCCTCCTAACTCAATCGTAGCCAATAAATTGAACTTAAAAGAATTAGGGTTCGCAAAGAAACCCATAAAACCAGAGTAAATTAATTGAAGCATCATATAAAAAAATTATCCAGGGCTAGAAACAATATGGGTTCTTGAACAAAAACTCTATCACATAGATGTGTGTTGAACAATCTGGGTACTTGAAAAAAGAATTGCAGTGAGTTATGGTTTTATGAACAACAACCCAAAATGGCGACGATGGGTGGCGAGGCATAGACAGCTGGAAGGAGAAATCTGTGGGGCGCCGCTAATAATGCATAGGAACAGAGATGGGTTGGAATTTTGAGAAAGAAGACAAGATATAATGTCTCGCTGCATATGGGTGTGTACATGGGAGGTATGGAAAAAGGGTGTATACCAATAATAACTCTCAAAAAAAAATGGTGTATATAATATGATTGTGACTTGTACCATTATTATATAAATTATACCTGGTGTTGAGGATGTGCAGTATATTTGGTGAAATTTTATGATTTAATGATTAAAAAAAAAGACCAAATTTTATGATCTAATGATAAAAAAAAATGGCCATGCATGCACCACGTTTTACTAAAGGATATATGATTTGTTTTTCAATTATTTAACGAACGGTGCAGATCTTATGAAGGATGGGATTTTTCTTCTTCCTTTTTGTCTCTTGCACCAAACTGGACTTGTACACTATCTTTACCATAAGTGTACTGCATAATCTACTCTTTTTTCTGTATAATATATATGTCTGGTGTTGTGAGGACTGAAGAACAAGTCTAATCTATTTTAGCAAATGAGTTTTTTTTTTTGCTTCCAACATTGCAGCTGTGGTTCCAACAGGGTGATTGGATGAAAATATACAAATACAATCACCCATTTTTGTAAAAGAGTGTCATTTTTATGCGATAAAGAAAAAACTACACTCATACTTCAACAAAAATCATATTTGTATCGGGGTATAACTATATAGCCTTCTGTATTAGTTATGAAGAAGGCCTTTGCTAAGAACAATATGATTCAAGTCATAAATAAATTTACTCTGAATACATTAGACAACAACATACATTGCTATCACAAGCTAAATACATTAGACAAACAAGGAAAAGACCGAGACTTTTTACACAGCGAAACATTGAACAAGTCCAACAGCAGAATTTGAAAATAACAAACAGTTTGCATGGCGCGGAAGGATTACCATGTGGAGCAATCCTCCCAAGAGCCGTACTTAGAGCTGAAAGTCCCTCCACCACTCTGTTGTGCATACTCAGAAATAACTGTGCGAGCACATACATCCCAAGTTTTTGCAATCTCTTTAAGAGACATAGGTTGTGAAAACCCCCGCAATGATATGCTAAACCTTGACTTTGCTTTGGCAGAAAGATCTTCATTCTCAATACTGTCAGAAATATCCAACAACACTTCATTTTATCAGAAACAGGATTCTCAGCAAATTTAAGATGAACCACGGAGATGGAGAGAAAAATAAATTGTGGTGATTATAGTAATTTAAGAGTGACTGGATTAACTTGTTATTCACTTATGTCCCCTAAACCGTCCAATTCTTAATATCAATCCATAACAGAAGAAGAAATTATAAGAGGCACCTGTCAGCCTTAACTACTTTACTCAGTCAGATACAATAAAGCAAACAAATGCCTTCATGCATGAACAAAGTTGGCGAATCATAATCACTGGAAGTTTTGCAAGATGTGAACATTGTTTGATTTGCGAAAACATTCAGTTTTGAAAAGTTGTTTTTTGACTTCTAATTATGAAAATGCCAAATTGTTTTTTATGTTATTTCTTTTGAAGATTTTGCAAATGAAGCAATGAAAACAATAAATAAAGTTGCACTGATTTTGGTACAGATTTTTAAAAGTAGGATACAAAGTGAGAACACAATAAACAGACGAACATTTTCTCAAAACAAATAAGCCTTTTTGCTGCTAAAAGCAAGCAAAGAACATATTTGGCGTCATAATTCAAGGTTGACTGAGATTACACATATTTTATTTGGAAGAGAAATAGCACACTAGATGCCAAAATACTGATTCTCTCACCTGGATTCAACTGGAAACTTGTCAAGGAATATGGGAGAATAATTGGGATAATTTGTAGGAACAAGGAGGCGCAGGGGTTGAATTGGCGACTGCATGGCAGAAAAAACAAAGATAACAACAAGGTTATAAAATGGTATAAATAAAATTCCAATATCTTTTTTATTCATATGAAATTGGTAAGGTTTAGTTTTGATCCCTATAAAAATTTATTCGTTTGACTTCCTTCATCATTAGCTTATCAGAACTAAAAACGCACATTTTTTGTTTTGTAGGGACTAAAAACGGATAAAATTCTATGAAGACCAAAATGATGATTTTTTTCCAAATTTATAAGGGCCAAAGTTACACCAAAGCTGTTAAAAAAACAAACAAAACTACATAATTTAATAGTTTCGAGAACCCACCATTTGTGCTGAACCATATAGGGCTTTTAAACTTGGACTGAGAGCCACGGCAATGTAAGAACATTTGACAATAGTCCCTTCTGCCCCTTCGGCAGCGGCTGCTGCTGCAGTTTGATCAACTTCTTCATCACTTATGCTCACTACTGTGTCAATAAGTCGCTGATTAACCTCCCTAATTTCTTCCAGGAGGGCATGATTAGCCTGCCATGTAAGTTACATATTCCTTATCAGCATTCAGAAAATGTCCAGAGCAAATCCACAAATTATGAAGAGATAGCCTTGCAATACTAATTTCAAAATTATTGTAAACCTACAATCTAATGAATCATCAAGTTCTAATAAAAAAGTGTCAATAGCTAATTTGGACCATGCAAAATCTTGGTGATTATACAATGGATCCAATTGAATGTCCAAGTTGACTATTCAATACCTAATATGAGAGTTACTCACATCACGTTCCATGTCCTAAGCTCATGTCACCCTTGATTATATTTTATAAATGAGGATAATGGTCAGGTGTAACAATTACCATACTAAATTGTAATTTAAGCATAACTATAGTTGTTTCTCTTGAATCGCCATTATTTTACAACATCCTCTAGTATTATTTGAATCTTTAGAAAGAGAAACCTAAATGTGTGTAATAGCAATGTGCATAATGTATCAGCAATTAATTGAACCCATAAATGAATTGCAGTGGCAAGCCAAAAAAATGACAATAATAACAAAGGTCAATTATTAAATAAAACAAAACAATTAAGAGAAATAATGCAATACCTCAAACTTTGGCTTCTTGATATTGGATGTTGCAGTTGACTCTAAATCAGAAGCCTCCATACCATTTAACTTGATACTATCATTGACACTACCAGCAGATGATACAACATTCAAGGGTGTAGCATTGGTGCAGCGGTTCATCCTCCTGGTTCCATTCGCACCATCTTGGGTGATGAAATTTCTAGCCTGAAGGCGACAATTAGTCATGGCAACCAAATCTTCACCAACAGCAGCTCTAGATCCATTGCCTGGAGCTGACCCTGCTATCCTATCGTTCATGCTGATAACTGAACTAATATCGCTGACAGCTGCACTTAAAGCTGCAGGGGTCAACGAACTCACCTGGAATCATGATTAGACATCAATTAGTCATCTACAAATCCAAAATTAAAAAGAAATTTATGTCATGTTTGTACAAACTAAGGTCACAAACACTGATTGGGCCAGCTTTAGATAAACGAGACTAACCGCTTTGATTAGGCGGTCCATAGGCTCCTCAGTAACAGTTGACTTTCTTGAAGAGGGCGCTAATGCATTACCATGAGCACCATCTGGAACGGTGAACTCTGCCAGTAAAGGAGAGGCTGATATTCCAGGAGTTCCAATGGCAAGCGATTGAGCAGGTGCTGCTCCACTCCCTGTTTGTTGGTGTCCAATATTTGCAACATTTGATATCGATGAAACACCAGAAATGGGCTTTTCAAAATCTCCTGGCATAGGAGATGGAGCTAAGGGAGGTGAAGGAGTGGGGATTATAAAAGGCGAGTTAGCAGATTGCAAAGGGGTGCCAACTTTTGTCACAGATGGGAGGTGATTTTGTTGATCAACCTGGGGAGACGAATGTTGTGGAATCTGTGGAGATGTAGCCTGTAGGAGTTGGGGTGAAGAAACGGGAAAAGGACCTTGTTTCAACTGTTGATGGGGATAAGCTGAGCGTTGACTGGAACCAAGATGTTGCTGAAAAACCCCTGGCTTAGCGTTAATTCCTTGCCTCATCTTCATGTCATTTACATCATTCATTTGGTTAAGTTGTTGCATTTGTGCAGGCAGCTGTTGTTTTGCCGGCTGGTGCAACTGCTGCTGCTGTATCATTTGCTGCCTCTGCATTAGTTGTCGTTGATATTGTTGTTTAAATTGTTGACTCTGCAACATATGCTGTTCCTGCTGTTGTTTCAGTTGCTGGTGTTGAAGCATACCAGAACCTGGATGAAGGGGATTAAGATTTTGTTGGATCACATTTACCCCTGCTTGTGAAGATAAAGAACTAACGTTAGTTTGTTGAGGAGCAGTAACAGAGTTTTGTTGAAGGGAGCTCATACTTCCTTGTCCTAAATCCAAACTGGCACTAGGTTGCATTGTATTCAACATATTCTGTTGTGCTGTAGATAAACCAGACAGAGAGCTATGTTGCATGCTCGTCAAATTATTTTGCTGCATTGTTGGTACAGGGCCTTGCATATTGGTGGTTTGCAACTGAGTGTTCATTTGATTTTCATGGGATTGCACTTGAGTAGCTTGGGGCTGTGTCTGTGGCATGGAGTGCATGTGAGGTGGGGGAAGCTGCCCTGGCTGCAATGAAGAAATTTTCCTAGGTCTGTTTGTATTTATGAAATTTATAATCTGCTTCTCATATGAACCCAGTTTCTCCTTCAAACTAGGTGAGATGTTGCTCTTGGAAACCTGGAGGACTGTTATAAGACGCTCCAGCATCATTTTAAATACCTTAAGCTTTTCAAGCTGATCTGACTTTGGCTGGTGGGGAAGAGAATCATGCTGATAGAAAGAAGAAGATACAACATTAAACTCAATAAAAATAAATTATAAGCAAATGCCGAAAAAATCAAGAGCTTCCTTTCAAGAGAGTGATGGCTAGATGGTGTTCAGCACACACTCCAACCTTCATAATTTTCCAGGATAATTATAACAGAAAAGGCTTATTTATTCATAAAAGCTATTAAAAAGTTGCCTAAAGAAATCTACCTGATGAAGTTTCGTTGCGATTTTCTGATACATCTCGCTAAGCTCTGGCAAGTAGCTCTCTTTCATAGCTTTGATCTATAATTAAAATCATCCGAATCACATAAGGAATGCGTTAGAAACCATAAAATCTCATGCAAATATATCTGTATTAATTGACACAGTAAGTAAAATATTTTTTTCCCATTTGAAAATGCAGCCACTCGCCCATATCTTTTCATATATTTTACATGAAGGATAAGAATCATCCATATAAAAAACAAAAAACATGGATTTGTCTCCATTTGTTTCCTTAACTGGTGAGAATTCCATGTTCCTACTATTATAAAATAATTCTTTGGCACAAAAGCCATTTGTTTGACAATTTTCTGTTCAACCCAATTTACCCAAGAAATAAAGATGAGAAAGTAGCATATTACTTTTTGATACACTTCCTCTTGCCAATCACCCCCACTTGTCTGTCCAGTCTGTGCTGTTGAATCCATAGAATCTACAACAGATATATCATTAACTATGAGCACACATAAGCATACATGACTAAAAAATGTGGAAATCTGTTATTTTTTCCTTTGCGTTTTTAAGAGATATGGAACAAATAGGATAATCATAAATTAATTTACATGACTTCATTCTACCAATGTGAAAAAATGTATTCATGAAATATTGTGGTTTCCTATGGACTTCATGAAGATACTTTCAGGAAGATGGGGGTAATCCTACAAACAACTGATAATTAGACTTGAGAGGCACAGGCCTTGTGCCATACCACATAGGCACATACATTCAGACGACTTACAAAAAGCATTCAGACAGGGCAAAAAATGAAGGATAAACAGTTTGTGCAATGGAAAAGATGAAGACAACAGTCTCAATTTTTCTTTAAATGAAATAAGATGATTATCGGGATATAAAGAAACAGGAGATGAGCAAAAATCACTGGGATTGCGCAAACTAACCAATCCCAATAATTTGGGATTTGGCATCTCATATTCCATAATAACCTTCTCAAAATCTTGAACACTATCATGATTGATCTGAAACTTGAGACTGGGTGTGGTTCTGTGTTGCTGTTTTATCTATGCCTCGATTTTGACTTGCCAGCCTCTGATTCAGATTTGAAGAGGGCGCCGTTCTACCTTTGACCTCTACGAGTTGATTTGTTCTATTATATATTGCTGTCCAACCCTAGACCTATTTTGGTATATTACATTTGCTGTTCAACCCTTACAATTAACTAAAATGTCAATCTTTTAGTGTTTTAAGATTCTAATTTGTAACATCAACTTTTGACCTTATCTTATTCTTTGTATCCAATTTTTACTGGGATAGACAAGTAATCAACCTTAAAAACTTCACGCTCTAACAATCTATGCATCTAACCCTAAGGGTATGTTTGGATGGAGGTTTTGGGAGGGAGGGTTACTTCTCATTTATGAATTATAGACACTATAAAATGTTTTTAAAATAAATTAAGTGTGAATGAAGTATTATATAATCATTTATCATGTTGTAATTTCCATTTTTTAAAAACATCAAATATATTTCAAAATATAGACTTGGCCTGACAAAGCCCTCCCTACCAACCCCCCCTCTCAAACAAACCCTAAATGATCCTACGTAGTAGATAGGACCCTAAAAATTAATTTCAATTGATAAAAGGACACAAAAACTGTGTGGATCCAAATTTACTTACTTGACGAAGTTTCTGGGAGGGGTCTTTGTGATTGATATATCTGCTTTTGTTGATCAAAAACACCCGATTGTTGAAGTAAGGACCCCGATGCCTGAAGCCTTTGCTGCATATCTCGTTGCAAGGGATTTGGTTGCTGTTGCAATTGAGCGGGCTGAGATTGAACCTGTGGCATCAATTGCTGCTGCGGAGCTTGTGGCTGTGACTGCTGTGGTTGAGATGATAACAAATTTGATGCACCTTGTTGTGATTGTTGCTGAATTGGAACCTTCGATTGTTGTAGCACATGTGCAGAGTGCTGGCTTGTCTGCATGCCTGAATTGCCAGATTGAGGTCCAAGGACCTGTTGCGGCTGTAACCCAGGGGCATTATTTCCCAACTGTTGATGTATATTTGATAGGTTGTTTTGCTGATTTATTAGTTGCTGCTGTTGCAAGTTTGAAAGATTATTCTGTTGGGCAAGTAACCTTTGTGATTGCTGCAAATCAACAACGTTATTCTGTGGCCCAAGTATCTGGTTGTGTTGCATGTTGGTTGCATTTGCCTGTTGACCCATAAGCTGTTGCTGCGGCTGCTGTTGTTGAGTCAAAATTGACTGTTGAGTCATTGGTGTTTGTTGCTGATGCATAATAGAAGTCTGTTGTTGCTGCTGCTGCCTGATAACCTGGGGGTGTTGCTGAAGCATGGACTGTGTTGACTGTTGACCATTATTAGATATCTGATTGTGCTGAATGCTAGATAAAGAAGATGTTTGCATCATAGAAGGCTGCTGCATGACAGATTGCTGAGAAGATTGCAACTGATTTGATTGTAGAAGGTTCTGCTGCTGCTGCTGCTGCTGTTGCTGTTGTTGCTGCTGTTGTTGGTTCTGTTGTTGTTGCTGCTGTTGAGATTGCTTCTGAAGCTTCTGCCTCAAAAACTGCTGTTGGTACAGATACTGTTGTGGATTCTGTGATTGCTGCTGCTGCTGCTGCTGCTGTTGAGAAACAACCTGCTGCCTTCCTTGCATTTGTCTCTGGGAAGCATTAAACATATTTTGAATGTTGGAATTCTGGCCAACATTCGTGATGGGAGTCTGGGTGAGACCGGATACTGGTGGCAAGTTAGGTTGAGATGCAATATTATTTTGAATGTTTTGAGATAGAAGCTGTTGGCGTGACTGGGGCTGATTGGGCAAAGGAATAGGATGTTGCTGCCCTTGATTGAGAACTTGAGACTGAATACCAAGTCCTATTAAAAAAAGTATGATTGACCAAGTCAGAGATGCAAAAGGAACTATGATGTAAGTCAGACTCCAATTGATTCATGATTCATTAACAACACAAGAATAATATTAAAATAATAAGATCAAAAGCAATAGAGATTGAAGATATAGTAAAAGGATCATCATGTAGGACAAGAAAAACTTAAAAAGTTTTGATGATATTCGAAAGCAAAATGTCAGTGTATAGTCCCAATAGCTGATGCTGAAAGACATGAAACAACTGAGAGCCAGATACTCTCCGAAAACTATCAACATGCCAAGGCTCTTGAATGCAAACCTGGATCAGGAGGTTGATTGCTAGGGCCAACTTGATTCGGAGGTATATTGTTGGATATAGTGCCCTGGGATTTAGTCTCCATCGTAAGCATCTTCAAAGATATTTTCCGTAGATAATCAGACTGAAATTAGAAAATGCCAGAATAAATGGTCAATCTTCTATAATGGTATGTGTTTGTTGCATAGGTAACTATAATTTGATAATCAAGTGGCTTCTAATTAGCGATATACCTGGCTTGTTGCAGCAGTATAAATCTTCTCTTCAAACCTTTGGGCAATCTTCCGAAGTTCATGCAATCCTTCTTGACCAGAAACAGGAAGATGCCTTTTTAATGTGTCCATACTCCAAAATTGAAAAACAATGGTTCAATTATTAAATAATATGAATTATTGATACGTTATATTCATTAGATAATCCTCAAATATGGAAGATGACTCACATGTAAGAAGACCTAATTGAAATCATCTAGACAAGTTCTCATATAAAAAAAACAGATAGTAGAATGGATTACAGTGAAACTATAAATTTTCTTGGTAACATTTTAGATAGTCTTCTCCTTAAAAAAAATTCTTTGTAACATGAGGAAAATTCAATCCTAATAAAAGAACTATAATTTTCCGCTAAACATCCATTTGCCATAAAACTGCAAACAAAATGAGAAGAACGTCACACGAGAGCCAAATACACGACTCTAAAACAGTACGCAGAAAACCCCAAGTTCTTGTTCAAATCAACAAGGTAGCATTCTCCACCCAAAGACACCACGTGTTTACAAAGACAGCAGATCAATCAACAATTTATATTTAATTGTTCTTTTGATATGAATTAATAGTCAAAAACTCATCAAATCAGTGATACAGTACTAAAACTAGAGCTTACATTTTGTTGACAATTCTTTGGCGTGATTCAGGCTGCAATTGACCTCTCCAATCACTAGTATCCATATTCGGTTCAGCACCTTGATTAGGTCTCCAATTATTGGTATCCATTGAACTTAAATTAACTGAAACCACAAAAAGCCAAAAGAAAATTAATGTTCTTGTCAAATCAGACTCTGAAAGGAAAGTATAAAACCAGATTATATACGAATATAAAATTAAAAAGGTAATAAATGGCGGTTACTGACTTGTCGGAGCGCCAAACAGGGCTATCGATAAAATCGTGCTTTTAGTCCCTAACATTAGCTAATTGGGCTATGATGTCTAGACTAAAATCATATTTAAGCTAAAAAAACACAGCACATAAGGCAATCAAATCTATAAACATTGTTGCCGTTTCTAACATATCTCTCTTAATAATATAAGAAGGAAAGATGTTGTGGAAAATCTATTATTACCCTAAGCTGGTTGCTTGACAAATCACACAATTGAGGGTAAAAGTTGTCTAAAAAATACTTTATTGAACTAAATGACCACAATTAACTATGACAATGTCATGTAACTACTAAAAGCATTTGGTTTAGTTTATTTGCTCTACAAAAACACCATTTCCCTTACATTGCAACTAGATAAATTAGTTTTGCGTCAGCTTTTATGTCTTTTACCAATGCTGCAAGTTGTACTCTTGGGGGCAAAAATTCAAATTTCAAATTTCAAATACTCTTTTATATATCATCCAATACTCCTTCACTATTATATCATTCTCCCTTTTTCTTCTTTCACTGTTTTTATGAGTACTTTTTTTTCTTCTCAATTTTTTCTAACAACCATTTTTTTCATCTGTTTTGCAGAGAAATCTTGAACACATGAAGATAAATGAAACTTCTTTTATCTTCACAAAGGTATGAAGATGATAATGAACTCATTTTTTATACGTGCATTGTCTTTAATTCTTTTTCCTCTTCATATTAAATCTCTATAACATGTTAAATGAAGCTTCTACATGAATGAATAAGAAATAATATACATATAAGAGGAAATAAAACAATGAATAAGTGGGAGAAGAAGTGAGTGAACACATTTTATATCGTTTGCATCTTCTTATCTTTGATATCTCTACTTCATATATGTTACAAGAATGTTGAATGATCATCTTGTGTCTCCAGCAAACTATAAAACAAGAAGAAAACCACATATAAGTTAAAAGAAAAGCACAAGTAAGTAAATGATGAGAAAAAATGGGTAAGAGAATGATCCTTTCTATTTTTTTCTTCCATTTCTATTGGATTTTAGTAATACTTGCTGTTTTGAAAAATATATATAACTAATTTGTCAAAATAAAAGTTCAAGAAATAAAATAAAATCTACATAAAATACATGTTTGGACACATTTCTACTTTCATTCATAGACATGCTTTCTTGTGTTACAAAATCAAATATTCATGTTAGTATAGAGATTGACTATTTTTTAATTTAGTTTTTTTGTGTGTGTATTTCAATTCAATTCCTCTACTTTTTTTTCCTTGAAAAGTTATTCTCTCTTCAAGCAGTGTTTAGATAAAACAAAAATCCATAAAAGGAAAAAGGAAATATCATAACTTTTTTTACCATGAATAACTACTCATGTACAAATGTTATAGAAAAATTGGAATTTATAATCTCAAAATAAAATTAAAACTCTAATCAAAACTAAAATAAAATGGCAGAAATTGATGAAGGAAAGTAAAAGAGGTGAATCGAAAGAAGAACTTGACCTGCAATTTCCGACGCGGTGGTCGTCGATGAAGATATCTCAGGTTCATGATCTAGACGAGAAGGTGGTGGATGAGATGTTTAAAAATCTACCGGATCTGAAAATAAATTTAATTTAATATAATGATAGATGAATATTTGAGGTTGTGAACAGTGTTGCGACTGCTAGGTTTACAAGGGGGAGGAGAGCTTCTCAAGATTCATTCATTTTGTTGAGGAGAGAGAAATAAATTACCAAATGTGTGTCTCTGTAAAAAGAAGAAAAAAAATTAAATCAAGAGTGCTACAGGTCTATAACAATTAAATCTAGAGTTTTTTTTTTTTTCTTCGAAAAATCAAGAGTATTTCTAAAAAAATAAAAAATAAAAATTAAGAGTACAAAGACCATCCCTAATTGTTTTTTCTTTCAATTATCTGTTAGAGATGTTCTTTCCGCTTCTGGAAACCATGCACAGGTTCTTTACACTACTCTCCCACCAGTTGTCGAGAATCACATCAACAACATTCATGCCCAATTTAACGACAACATAGAGGACACTTTAATCTGGTCTGGAAACAAAAATGGCACCTACAATACTAAAAGTGGATTTAATTGGTTTATCTCCTCCAGAGTCCCTGCAGCTGAACCCATTCTTCCCTCTTCTTGGTCTTGGATCTGGAGATTAAAGGCTCCAGAAAAGTACAAGTTCCTTATCTGGCTGGCGTGTCAAAATGCGGTTCCCACTCTTTCCCTACTTCACCACAGAAGCATAGCTCCCTCTCCCATCTGCACTCGCTGTGGAGAAGAAGATGAAACCTTCCTGCACTGTGTCAGGGACTGCCGTTTTTCTAAGGACATCTGGCAGAAAATTGGTTTTATAAGTAATGATTTCATCACAGCTGCTACAACTTATGATTGGATCAAGTTTGGTATTTCTGGCTCCCGTTCTAGCATCTTTTTAGTCGACCTTTGGTGGGTATGGAGACATCGCAACTTAATGTGCCTTAGTAATGAAACCTTGTCTTTATTTCGGCTGTGCAACAATATCATTTCAGCAGCTGACGCAGCCAACTCGACCTTCGACGGAGAAGAAAATCCACCTCACTCAGACCGCATGGTGAAATGGAACAACAGAAACCATCAAGATTACATTCTTAATGTCGATGGCAGCTGCATTGGGACCCCTCCCTGCACCGGTTACGGCGGTGTCCTTTGCAATAGTGCAAGATTTTTCATATCAGGTTTTTCCGGTTTCATATCCAATTCAACGGATATTTTGCTAGCAGAGCTAACAGCTATTTACCAAGGTCTGAAGCTGGTTATGGGGTTGAATACAAATGAGATAATGTGCTACTCGGATTCCCTTCTAGCGGTTAATCTTATTGCGAATGACACTCCTAGATACCACATCTACGCCGTTCTTATACAGAATATTAAAGACCTGCTGAATGATCGGAACATTTCCCTCCACCACACTTTAAGAGAGGGGAATCAATGCACGGATTTCTTTGCTAAAGTTGGTGCTAACTCAGACGCTGAGCTTGTCATCCATCATTCGCCTCCAGCTGATCTCCTCCCCTTGCTTAGAGCTGATGCGCTAGGCACTTATTTTGTTCGGAGCTAGCTGTGTGCTTCTCTTGCTTCCTGTTTCTGTTTTCTTGCCTTTCCTTTTTCTCTTTTTGCTTCTGTTAGCTCTTTTGTAACCAAAAAAAATTGTTTTTTCTTTCAACACCCACTTTTTCAATTCCCAACACTCCACATCATTTTCTCTCTCTTATTTAACACTCATTCAACTTTTACCCTCTCCAATGGTTTTTCATTCAACACTCTACCCCACCACTTTTTATTTCTTTTATTCTTATTTAATTTTTGTTTTTATAATTACATAAAATTATCGATTATAATTAAATTAAAATAATATAATTAACTATTTATTTTTTAGTTTTTTTGGAAAAACAAAATTTTGTAAAATAATTTATTTTTATTTTCTTAACTTAAAATGCAATACAACAAACTAAGCACGCGACACACAAATAACTTAAAATGCAATACAACAAACTAAGCATACAACACACAAGTAATTTATTTAGTACGATACAAATCATCTTCAATCACGATACATTCCAAACTTTGTCCATATGTGTTTCACTAGATCTGCTTGCAATTCGTGATGAACATCTGGATCACGCAACTCGGATCTAGCACGCACATGATTTGC
>Ga0228710_1007008_pt1 | contig 16831 bp, 13 predicted proteins | sample MedpolnodulmetaG_FD_177995 | JGI IMG/M metagenome (GOLD analysis project Ga0228710, IMG submission 177995) | Root nodule microbial communities from Medicago polymorpha collected in Santa Monica, California, United States - pink nodules | ecosystem: Host-associated > Plants > Roots > Nodule... | reverse complement strand
TGAGGACTTTAGGAAAATTGCTTGAGTTGATTGAGACTCTATTTGTTTACCAAAGGTGTATGGAGGGCTGAAGGTGAGGAAGCTGCATGAATTTAATATTGCGCTTTTAGGAAAATGGTGTTGGAGGATGTTGTTAGATAAGGGTGTGTTATGGTATCGAGTCCTTAGGGCTAGATATAGGGAGGTTGGAGGCCGTTTGTAGGAAGGGGGCGTGTTAGTTCCTTGTGGTGGCACATGATCTCAGGCATTTGTGGCGGTGTGGGGTTGGGGGTAGGGAGTTGGTTTGATGATAATATTCGTAGAGTCGTTGGTGGAGGTGGGTTGGTGGTGTTCCTTAATGGGTTCGCTTTCCTCGCCTTTTTGATCTGTCAGTCGATAAGGGCATGACAATGGAGGTTATGGCGAGTAGGGGTGGGGTGTTAGGGGCGGCGCATGGGTGTGGAGGAGGCGCCTTTTTGCCAGGGAGGAGGAGTGTGTCACGGAGTGTTGTGCTTTATTGCATGATATTATTTTGCAGGATTACTCTATTACAGGTGGAAATGGCTGCTCGATCATGTTCATGGCTATACCGTGAAAGGGGCTTATCAACTTCTTACATCGGTGGATGAGACTCCTGCTACAGGCTTATTTGATAATGTTTGGCATAAACATGTTCCGCTTAAGGTTTCTTTATTTGTTTGGCGTCTTTTTCGCAACCGTCTGCCGACAAAGGATAATCTTGTGAGGCACTGTATCCTTCACATTACGCTAACCACTGTGTTGGAGGGTGCAGTGGTCAGGAGTCAACTAGCCATTTATTTTTACATTGTGCAACATTTGGCAATCTATGGATTTCTGTTTCGCAGTGGTTACATGTAACGTTTGTCGCTCCAGAGGTCCTCCATGATCATCTTCTTCAGTTTGGTCATCTAGCAGGGTTACCGCGAATCACATATTCTTTTCTAAAATTAATCTGGCTTGCTTGTGTCTGTGTTATTTGGAAGGAAAGGAATAATCGCGTTTTTTATCAACAAGCATCAGCGTTACACCAGTTGACAGATAAGGTAAAACGACTTTTCTTTCGGTGGTTAAAGGCATGTATGTCAACATGTTCCTTTAGCTATCATGACTGGTGGAGACATCCTCTACTTTGCATGAGAGTTTTACTGTAACTTTGTTGTTTTTCTTCTGGTTTTTATTTTTTAGTCTGTTTTTTGACACTCTGGTGAATTGACTTTATACAAACTTTGAGTGGTTCTCTTTTGCACGCCTTGTGCGAGATGAACCACTCTTTTTGATCTACTAATTCCATTTTGTCTTGTTCAAAAATATATATTAATGAGGAGTGTATTTGAAAAAAGAGTCATGTTAACCTGTGCCCTTGAGGCACATGCTAAGGATTCCATAAATGGTAAATATTTATTACAAAACATTAATTTTTAACCTATAGAAGAATAAATTAGCACAACTTCATAGACAAAATTTTCACTTTAGGTTCTTTAACATGTGCTCTAAAGGCACACACACAAGTTATCATTTCCTTCGAAAAATAAATCTAAAAGTTTGTACTCCATTTGATCACTAATATAAACAAAACTTAACTTTTAAAATACATTGAATAATTAATGTATCTAGCTTAAAATAAAGACTATATACATTAATTATTCAATGTATTTAAAAAGTAAAATTTTGTTTATAATAATGATCGGAATGAGTATATAGTTAAACTAAATTTACCATTAAATCAACTAAACTAATAATTTTCTTAAAAAAAAACGTGCATAACTCTAAAAAGAAGGAGTGAATATTAGATTATTAGTAGTTGTCTGGTGGAAGTAGAAGACTACAAAAAAGTCATTTTCAATGCCCAAGTGTCACATGATGATTGAGTAAAAAAGCAGAGGAGAGGAGAGTGTTTTGCGTGTAGGGAACAACTTATCTTTGGACAAATGTTGGGTGGATGTTAAAAACGTGACATCGTGCCACCAATCTCTCTCCAACTTCATATTCATGCCAAACACAACTTATGCTTCTTTCATTTTTTGTGTTCAATTAATTTGCATGTTATTTTCTTTAAAAAAAATAAAAGTAAAACTTTTATAACTTTATTTATGTGTTTTTCCTATAGTTCTTAATTAAAAATACAATTTTTTTAAAATAAAACAAACTTTAAAAAATTATGGATTTGAAGAAATCGTGATGAATATAGTTAAAAACCATACGGAAAACATCTAAAGAATTTGAACTAGGTTTCTTTCCTAAATATAAATACCAAAAAGTAAAAATTTCGACTTACTTTATTCGACTTTTTAAAATATTAAATAGTTGATGTATTTGCTCAATATTACTGGAAAAAATACATTGGTTATTTAATTAATTTAAAAAATGGTTTTTTTTCCTATAATTAAGATCACAAGTAGTGTATAATTGAGAGTAAAAAAAAGTTTATAGTGAAAAATTAGATTTTTGTTTATTGAAAATGGTGCTTCAAACCTTCCATTTAGAATAATATCAACAATATAAATATTTAATTACTTTTCTATAAAAAAATTACTTTGTTAAAAAAAAAACTTCTTCATAAAATATTTTTTACTAAAAATATATGTTTTTTTTAGCTAAATTACTCAATAAACATTGAAATGCAAGAATCAGAGTCCAAACATTGGATTCTCCATGACAAGTCTAGCAATTTGGTTACTTTAAAAAGAATCCGAGATTGAGTAATCAATATCTTTATACTTTAGATATTCCTTTCTTTGCTTCTCATACATAAATTATTAGGAATATTGCTATTTTAAACTAAATGTAACACCTTTTCTATTTTACCTATAATATTAACCAAAAGATAGGATAAGAACAAACAACCTGAAGTAAATTCAAATCTATCTTCAAGTATTCAATACTCCAATAATTTTTCCAATTATTTCATTTTCCTAAACAAGAAAAAAAATACATTTTTATTCTATTTATTATTTCCTTAAATTAGTCAAATATTGTGGCAGCTATTGCATGTTATAGACAGAGAGAGAAACGTTGTCCTTATAGTTTCTTGCACTGTTTGAGGTTGTTTTATGTTACATGTTTCCATCAAACTATAGAGTTTTCTTGAACTTTGCAAAGTGATGATTGAAATAACTTTAATCTTTTTGTGATCTTGTAGAATTGGAACAGTTCAGAAACATTATTATTGGTTACTGCAAAGTAAAGCTTTGCAGCTTTTTAGTTTAAGTTCAAAAGCTGCAACCAAACACACCTTTGATTAGTGTATGTATATCTTTCTTACTCAAATTCATCTATCTTATGTTAGTTTAATACTTTAATTTATATGGTTTATGTGAGATAAAGAATTTATTGAACTATAGTGTGTAGACATTAATCTGTGTAAACAAAGTTTTGTTTTTAATTATTTGTTTTTGATGAAAATTTCAATTTTTCAAGTGATATAACAGTTTGGATTGGATTCACACAAGGGGTTTGAACTTTGATCTTGCACCAATTGGTGGATCATGTATGGCCCACCTTGTGTTTCTTACAGTTTTTAATGTTGTTATGTTCTTCATTGATATGCTACTAGAATTGGCTGATCCCAGGTTTTAAATGCTTCTGATGAGGCCGTTGGTTGTATATAGACGATCCTTGATATTGCGGAGAATTTTCGTTGAATACAATTGATAATTGCAGTCTGATGTGGTTTTGAAAATATGAATTAAAAACTTGACATCACAACCACAATTACCGTTGCGGCCCATTTTGTAAAACCTTGCAGCTAACTGTCAAGGTTTGATGTTATGTTATGTGTTTCGAACTCAAGTCTGTTGCACCGTGCAGCAGACTTGAGTTCAGAACAATTTTTTTAATTATGAATTAGTAGCTTTTTTTCAGCTTGTAGAATCCATGTGTATAACTGAGCTTATTTTCAATTTGTAAGCTGACTCAACAATTTCCAGAATAGCAGTGGAAAGTATACTCCTTGATAACCTATGCAGCACCTATACTTCAGATTGAAAATGCGTGCATCGTCCAATACGTGTTGGTGTCAAACACGACATCGACACATGTGGCAGCGACACATTCAAGAAATTCGTTTTCTCAAATTTTTACTGGTGTCGACGTATTAGATTGTCAATATTGTGTTTGGTGTCTGTGTCAGTGTTTCATAACTGATAACTTCGGGTCAAAACTAGTTTTCTGATAAGTGTAATGCTGAAAATTGCGGTGACTACAAAATGTCTCTATTTTATTGTCGAATGTTAAGTGACATGAACTTTTGATCACATGCTTAGGATGTGGTTCAGATTGCTGATGCATTTGTTGTAAATTAGGTTCCTATGGCATCATCAGGTGAAGTTGCTAAGAAGATGGATAAAGAAGAAAATGTAAACAATGGTGAGGATGTGCATGATATAGAAAATGACGGTAGCTTGGATGGGAATGATGAGCAAATTGGAAGGTATTGGTCACAGTTTTCTGAACGGAACATGACGTATGAAGAACCACTTCTTGTGAAGAGGATTAACACTACGTCTCAGATTGCCATAGTTGGTTCCAACCTTTGCCCTATTGAAAGCCTTGACTATGAGTAAGCAGCTTTCAATTCCTTTTGTACAACATATAATCTTAAACTCCATGACATATTCATACATTGTTTTCAGTTTATTTTCTTAAACTCCATGATATCTTTGAAAATGGCTTAAGCTTCTTTGGAAACAGCTTAACTTTATTTTATCTTTTTTAAAGAAATAGCATAGGAGAAGTGCTTATGCTAGAAGCGCTTAATAAAGTTCTTTATCCAAACAGGGCCTTAATAACAAAAACTATATGAATTAATCAATTCATGGTGATATGTCAAAAACAAAGCTTTTTGAAATCTTATAATTATGCATCAGCCGATAAGAATAACGATTAGCGAGAACTTTGGAAAGGTTTTTAATGTGTTGGAATATCAATTACTTATGGAAAGAGTGATGATGTAAGTATACTTATTCGATAATTTTCAGGGTTTTTGATAATGAAATGTTTAACCAGGACTGGAGGTCCAGGAAGAAGGTTCAGATATTCCAATATGTGGTACTTAAATGGGTATTTGCTCTTCTTATTGGATTAGGAACTGCACTTGTTGGTCTTTTCAATAATATTTCTGTCGAGAACATAGCTGGTTTCAAGCTGACTCTTACAACCGATCTCATGTCTAAACAAAGGTGAGCTTCCTTTTAATGCCATATTGATATTCATTTAGGACCGACTACATGAATTGAACGACACCACAATATATTCTATACAAATAGACAATTTAAGTTCAAATATCTCTTGAATTCAAACGACGTGACAATGTTCCGATTACTGTTCATATATTCTCAAGAATAGTAGTTGTAGTGCAGATATTTTGAGGCTTTTCTAGCATATGCTGGTCTCAATATGGTTTTAGCAGCGGCGGCTGCAGCACTCTGTGCTTTCATTGCTCCTTCAGCAGCAGGCTCTGGTATTCCCGAGGTTAAAGCATATCTCAACGGAATCGATGCTCATTCTATACTGGCTCCAACCACCCTTTTTGTAAAGGTGAGTAATACTCCCTCCGGTCTCAAATGTTTGTAAATAAGTGATTATGTTAATTTCCAAAGTTTGAACCCGGACCTCCTGTTTAAAACTACATCGGCATCCCTTAGCAAAGTATCATCGTTCTGTTTCCGATAAATGATTTTCCAAAATGGTTTGATACACGGGCATACTGATTGCCATGGAAAAGTTAAAATGTTTTCTTAATTATTGCACATATTTCCTTGTATATATTCTGATATGTTCGGTTGTCTTATACTGTTTTTCCCCCTACTTTTTCTGCTGTTAGTTCTGTAATATATTATGTAAAAGATAGAACTATTCCATTGCCTACACTTAAAATGAAGCTTTTGTGCGAATTTGTTTCTTAACATGTGATCAATGTCTACTATTTAATACAGACAAATTAATCCTTTGAGGACCTTAACATATTCCGGTATTGGATAAAGATAAATTAAACTATGACTGAGAAATTCAAAGAAAAATTGTTACTTTTACTGACATAAGCTACTATCTCTGACCTTTTCAATGCATAGTCGATAAGAAGTTTAACACATTAATATATAGAGACGTTGAAAATGTTGTTAGGATTTCATTCAAATAATAGTAGTATTCAGTTATGTTGATCAAATGTGACAATGTATATATAATATAGCTCATTAGAAAAATGTGACATGTAACACCACTTTGTAACCATATTTTAAAAATAACTGCAAAATATAGGATTCTCATTGGACGTCAGTGTAAAACTGATTTACACTAACAATGATCTGCATTAAACTCTTTTTGTTTTTATATGCATATATGAAAACTTTTACTTCTTGAGGCATTAAACATATGATTTGAACCACTTCAGATTGTTGGCTCCATCCTTGGAGTATCTGCTGGATTTGTGGTGGGAAAAGAAGGACCAATGGTGCATACAGGAGCATGCATAGCTTCTATTTTGGGGCAGGGGGGATCTAAAAAGTATGGTTTGACTTGGAGTTGGCTTAGGTATTTCAAAAACGATCGAGACCGACGAGACATGATTACTTGTGGTGCAGCTGCTGGTGTCGCTGCTGCCTTTCGATCTCCAGTAGGTGGTGTCCTCTTTGCCCTTGAAGAAGCAGCTTCTTGGTATCTATTTATACTAAAATTAATCTATCTATCTCTCTTTCAACTTTGTGGTATCTTTTAAACTGTATACTTGTTAGTTATTCTAAGGTTCTGTGTAAGATGTTAATTTCAAACCAGAATCTAGTTTGCTTTGAAAGTGAGTGAGTCCGAGGAAAAAGAAAAAACTAAACAGTAATGGCATGAGTAGTGATAGATAATGTGAAATATGGTTTTAAATTGCAGTTGCACCGTCAGTTTCAGTTACGCTGTCAACCTTTATATTAATGAAAGTTCGGTTGATGCAGTTGAAATTGCAGTTGCAGACCGGAATTTAAAATCATATGACCATCAAGGTGTAAGAGATTAACATTCTAAGATGGTAAAATTGAATAGCATGAAACTGATATTCTTTCTTATGGCGCATATATCTAGGTGGAGGAGTGCTCTTCTTTGGAGGTCATTTTTTACTACAGCAGTAGTTGCTATTGTTTTAAGAGCTGGAATTCAGTTTTGTTCAAGCGGAAAATGTGGACTATTTGGTGAAGGTGGTCTTATATTGTATGATGTTGGTTCACCCCAAACAGCATTTAGTGTCGGTGACATAGTAGCAGTAATAGTCTTGGGAACTGTTGCTGGTATTCTTGGAAGCATATATAATTTCCTCGTCGATAAGGTCGTCCGTACATATAGCATCATCAACGAGTATGTCCTCGCATTTAAGTTGAATAGTTTTTCGTCAATTTACTTGCTTCTTTCTGATTATGGTCATGTTTGGATAAACAGCTTAATTAAGCGCTTATAGCATAAACATTTATCGTATGAGCGTTTTTCAAATAAGCTATTCTAGAGAGCTTATGGAAATAAGCTTAAAACAATGTATGGACTTCTCATAAGCTGTTTCAATAAGTTCAAATAAGTCAATCCGAACATGCTTAGTCTAATCTAGTGTATTAGTAACATAACTAATGGTTCTATCTTTTTCTTTTGTTGCAGAAAAGGTCCATTTTTCAAAATCACTCTTGCTGTTGCAATTTCTCTTTTGACATCATGCTGTTATTATTTCTTACCATGGATTGCAAACTGTATCCCTTGTCCGACCGATTCAAAGGTACCATGTCCCTCTGTTGACGAATCAGGAGAATACAAAATATTTCAATGTCCACCAGGATACTACAACGATCTTGCTTCCCTCTTTCTAAACACCAACGACGACGCTATTCGTAATCTATTCAGTCCTAAGATAACCAAAGAGTTTCATATTTCAAGTTTGTTTATCTTCTTTGCCACCGTTTACTTTCTTGGAATACTTACTTATGGTATTGCTGTTCCATCTGGACTTTTCATTCCTGTGATACTTGCTGGGGCTGCGTACGGCCGCGTTGTCAGTAGACTCTTCGAACCGATCACACAACTCGACAGAGGATTCTTTTCTCTCCTAGGAGCTGCCTCCATGCTCGGTGGCACCATGAGAATGACGGTCTCAATTTGTGTTATATTACTGGAACTCACTAATGATCTCTTGTTACTTCCACTTGTGATGTTGGTCTTATTAATCTCAAAATCTGTAGCTGATATCTTCAACAAAGGTGTCTACGATCAAATCTTGAAGATCAAAGGACTTCCTTATTTGGAAGCACATGCCGAACCTTACATGAGGAATATAGCTACGCGTGATGTTGTCTCGGGTCCATTGATGACCTTTTCTGGCATCGAAAAGGTCGGGAATATATTACATGTTTTGAATACTACAGGGCACAATGGGTTTCCGGTCATCGACGAACCGCCTTTTGTGGATGCACCAGAGTTGTGTGGACTCGTACTGAGGTCTTATTTACTAGTTTTATTAAAGGCTAAAAATTTTACAAGAGAGAAGGTTTACGCGAATCCGAGTATCTTAGAGAATATTTCTGTGTTGGATTTTGGAAAGGCGGGATCAGGAAAGGGAGTTAAACTAGAGGACTTAGATATCCAAGATGAAGATTTGGATATGTATGTTGATCTTCATCCAATAACTAATACATCACCGTACACTGTGGTTGAGACGATGTCACTTGCTAAAGCCGCTATTCTTTTCCGCCAACATGGACTCAGACACATGTGTGTTGTTCCAAAGAGCCAAGGGGTATGATATTACTTGCACATACATAATACTGGTCGATATAACATGCACACACATAACACGTAATAGGTTTATTAAAATAAACTTCCATAATTTTCTCATCAAGTATTGGAATTTCGTACTTTCATCCCTCAAGTTAGTTAGCCAAATAATTTTTTTCAGATTTAGCTTTTTTAATGCAACATCTAACTTTCGAGATAAAAGTATGGAATCTCTACCACTGATGAGAAAATCAAAGTATAATATCACATGCACGTTCATCACTATACTTCCTTGATTTTCTCACCAATGATTGAAAATCTTTACTCATAGCCTCTTTACAGAAGCAAAATGCTATGCAACTTTTCAGTAATTGTGGTCACATAAACGCGTTATGTTTATGCATTTTTTCAGCATTATTTGACGATTCCAAATTAGATCTGACAATTTTACAACTCCTATTGTTTCATTTGGTGCAAAATTTGCTGACAAACTCTATACTTTGCAGAGACCTCCTATCGTCGGGATTCTAACGCGCCATGATTTCATGCCGGAGCATGTTTTGGGACTTTACCCTGATATCAAGCATCATAAATGGCACTGAGAAAGGAATCTCGATGAAAAATGTAATTCTTTCTTCTTGATTGGAATGCTGCATTCCTGAGCTGCATGCAGATGATCAAAGTTTCTACTACATACATTGAGTTTAATAGTTCTTTACAGAACCCTTTTGAAGGAAAAGATGCTGCTGAAAGATGCAAATGCTGCATAGTTTTGAAGGGGGGTGTGTTTATAAACAGTGTAATATATGTATTGTTAATATTATTTTTTTCCATGGAGTCAACTTGATGCTTTTGAAACATATAGGTACCAGTCAACACCAATCAGTGTTGTAGTACATTTTGTCTATAAAATTTCTTCTTCATGTTGCTTGTTTGATTTATATTTTTTTGGATGATTTTGTAAAAACTCTATGATAAAAGTTTTTTTGTATAATATTGTTAATTTAGGCAAGTGAAGTGGTATTGTGAATCTTACAAGACTGTTACCTTATTCATATACTAGGTTGTATAATAGAAACTATATGTATTTTATCTGGTTTTGACTATATACAATAAAAGGTTCTGGTCTCAAGTATAGGTAAATTTAACTACTTTCACCATATTTAACTAGTCCATAAAATGCAGCTAAGGAATGCAGCATTACAATCAAGAAATTAAGGAACTTTCACCATATTGGTTAGAAGTATTGAATAAATAATATATTTAATTAATTAAAGGAACTTAACATAAAACTTTCGTGATATATTTGAAATTAAATGAAAGAATGAAGACTCGTTTTGATCCTTGATAAAAATAAAATCAACTTTTAGTCCACAAGAAAAATAAACCGGACAAGTTAGTACATACCCTCTTTACACTTTGTTTGGTTGATGAAGGAAAGATAGAGGAAAAGTAAAAAGAATAAATTATTTTGTAGTTTGGCATGAGATAAGATGAAAATAAACTGTTTGGTGTCATCTCCACACCGGGTCTCAACTAAGGTCAATTTCTTTAGTTGTGGAAAAAATTACGCGCAGAAATGATTTTTGAAAAAGCTTTACGACGTTTTGATTATTGGAATGATAATGCGGATAACATGCTAATCAAACTAAAACAATGTTTACAGTTAACCAATTTTGAACATGATGTTCACAATTTAGATAATAATCCACAATCAAATTATAATCATTTTATTACAAGTCCTTGACATTCTCAAATCAAACCTAACACTTAGAAAAGAGATTATCACAAATTGAAATCTAGCTATAACACAATTGATGAATTCATTGATGTAAGGATTTCTATATATCAAGTGATTAATAAACTTACAGAAAATCAAGGTTTATCAAATACAAACAAGTTATTAAAGCAATTTATTACCTAACACATCTATCATATCACAATTCATCAAATTGCAAGAAAAATAAATGCGGCAAGTAAAAGGTAAGGGAAGTGAAAACACCAAGTTTATAGAGGTTCGCCCAATCGTCCTTGCTATGGGGTGCGTCCTCTTGATGACCAAATTTGGCAAGTGCATCAAAACATTTTCAAGTAATAAAGTAGTAAGTAAAATCGTCTCCACAAAGATTGTCTTTTGGACGAGGCAACTATCTAAACCTATCAAAAGTGATAATTAAAAGCAATAAAACAGAAGTAGTATGCAAGTTTGATTTGATTGCACAAAGCAGTTTGATTGATTGCAAAAAAGTAAAGGTTTGATCCAGAGTTTTAGCGGCGATTATAATTCTTTGAATCCCCTTTATCTCTTTGTTGGGATTAATGCAAATAATTATCAGTTATGGAACGAAGGTTCTTATTCAAGTGGTTAGTTCAGTGGGATGTAGCATCCCTCCAGGTGTCATGTTGCTCCTTAATCACCCTAAATACGTGAAATATGGGGTAAAGGGTCATCACTCCTCTAGGGTCTTGTACATGGTAAGATAGTTATTAAGGTGGAGACTTATACTCTCACATGTAATTGAAACATAAACATAGTAGATAGTCCTAAATTGTCATCTAAATGAACCACTTTTGCCTATGAATCTTATAATTTCACCACATACCCTTTATTGAATTTATTGGATTAAATGGATAGGCTTGACCCTATCTTACTAGAAGAAAAGTAATAAAGTTCGTATGCAACAATTCTAATGCAAGTCAGGTGCCAATTTGAACCTAACCTAATATCATCCACACTTACCAGGCATGTCACACTCCCTAGGATAATGAAAGCATTAGCAAAATTTAAGTAGATCTCAAATCATAATTGAATAAAATACTTGTATTAATAAAACCCAATACACAAATAGAAGTTAATCTTATAAACTTAATTAATAGGTGTTTAATTACTCATGGTAACAAAAGACATATTACAATAGAAATAAAACATATGCTAAGAACAAAGGTTGAGAAGAGAGACTCCTCTTGATTCTCCCAGTGTCTGCCTTTTTCTTGAACCGCCAAGTTCTGAATGAATGTTTGTGAATGAAAGCTCTTGTATTTATAGACATATTTCCAGACGGGTTTGGGTTGAAAAACTTCGTTTTCCCCCAAACCCGCAAAGAGAATACAGCAAAATGTTGTATTTTCCCATAGCCGCCCGTGTGCCGCGCCATTGAGGGGATGCGAGCCGCATGTCCTCAGCCTTCAGTGCTGATTTCTCCTTTTTCTTCGTCTTTTCAAATGTGTTCCTTCTTCACTTTAGTCTTGGGACTTAGGACAGAATTTCCCCAACTTGTAATGTATTTGTAGGATTCTTGATTTCATTCCATGTCTTCCAATACTTCCATGAGGTATCTTTTGTAACAACCTCTATTTTCTAATGTCACAAAGCCCTATGTTTATTCTATTAATGTATGAGATATGAGTACCTTGATTATCATTTTGTGTGACCTAAGTACTTTTATTTGGTTTTATTTTAATTACACTAGAAAATAATGAGTATTTGCAAGTAATATAATCTCGACTGAATAGATTGTGGGCTAGTTGATTTGAGGTGGAGTTAGGGCTTGATGTACTCAGCACATGATAAATGTTGTTTTGTAAAATAGTAATACAAAATCCAACAGTTAAACTACATCTTAATTCCTCTTTACGTTTAGGTCGCAAATTGAAATCCATGTCCCGCCATTTATCAAAGTAGAAACAAAAAACTTTAAAAATAAAGTCGAAGTTGTTTGGTACTCCCTTTAAATATATGTCGCAACTTGACTACATGTATTATTCACATATTTTACTTTGACCATATTTTTTTACCTGATATATAAAGACAAATGTTAGTATACAAGTTGTTTGATTTTTCTCATCAAATATTTTTAAAATGTCAACTTTTTTATAAAATTTAACTATAAATAACTAAAGATATTAGTGGTCAAAATTGTGTAGTAACATGAGTCAAGTGATAAATTGTGACATGCATTTAAAAACAGAGGAAATATATTATTATATTTTAGCTTAGGACTATTTTGAAATTAAATTTTATTTGATAGAACATTTTGTTGGAACAAAATGTGTTTAAAATTACCCTTTGAGTTTTGATGATAACAAGATATTAAAAGTGTCAATTGGATATGCTAATATTTGTTCAAACAAGCAGGACCATAGACAAAAATTTAGTGTCTCCTTGAAGCATAGGTTCCGAAAGAACAAATGAGAGCAATGAAATCAACAAGAAGGAAGCTTGAAGCAACTGAAGAAAAGAGGTTCTGAAGACAAGTGGTCCTGAAGCTGACGTCATCAGAAGCACTCTCTTCAGAAGCTGGTCACCAGAAGTTGATGTCATCAGAAGCATATGAAGATCATCAGGAGCTGAAGATCATCAGAAGCTGGAAGGCTGAAGAACTTCAAAATGTTGTTCTAATGAAGATTAAATCACGCCTGTCATTGCAGAAGATTGGGAGAATAAAACAACGGCTATTTCAAATGAATTTGAAGGCATTGGATGCTTATTCAATTGAGAGCGTTGAAAAAGGACTTTTGTACGAAGTGTACAACCACTATCTCCATTACTCTGTTTTTGTGTCTGCTAGTACAAGAATAACAGCTGTGCTTGCAACTGTGTTCCTCCAGACTTGGAATGGATTTGAAATTGATCCTTCATAGGACAATAACCAAATCAGGCATAAGATCATTGGTGATTTGATCCAGTTTCAAACGACTCTATTTGATGTGCTGGCAATTTCCAACGTATCTCTCACACCTCTATATAAAGGAGTGAAGACCTGTTGTTTGGGAACTCAAGACTCGTACAACAATTTTATAAGTGCCAAAACTCTGTTGAAATTGTTTCACATCAAAAGTTCACTTAGAATTTCTTATCAAAGTTCAAATCTTAGAAATTCTAGAGTCTTAAGAGTCTGTATCTGATTTGCATTGTGAATACCACTGATTGTATATCAAGTGTTCAACCTCAAACAAATTTATGTGTAATTCTGTTTGAATAGAAGTCTCTTGCAGCTGTGCTTGAGCATATGAAGTCTCTTGATTGTGTTCTTGAGCATAGGAAATCTCTTGCAGTTGTGTTTGAGTAATTTGAAGTCTCTTGCTAGTTGTAGCAGTGAACAGTTGTAATCAGATATTACATTTTAGTTAACTCTCCTTGGAAGTGCAAGGGGGACAGGACTACTTCCGGATTGTGGAAGGAACTTGTATAATTGCTTTGTGTCCTTCTTCTTCTTCTTCTTCTCTCTCTCTCTCTCTCTCTCTCTCTCTCTCTCTCTCTCTCTCTCTGTGTGTGTGTGTGTGTTTTTTTATCCGCTGCATTTAGATTTTGATTATCACATCAGAAGCTGAAATCTATCTGCTTCTGGTCAGTGACTTCAGTAGGAGAAAACGAAGAAAAAGCTAACACAATTCAACCCTCCCCTTCTTGTGTTTTTCTCACCTTCACATTTTTACCCAATGTCTTATTTGGTAAATTTTAATTTTAACTTTTAATGTACAGTACAAATTCAAATACGTTATAGTAAATAATTTATTTTGAACATACCATTTCTTTCTTTTTGCTAAAGTGGTCCTCTAAGTTGTTATCCTATGATTGTTGATTACAACTTATTAAGCCATTGTTGTTTGGTGTGCAAACTTATTGAGGCCAAGTATTTGTTCTTTCTCATAGAGTGCTAAAACGATTTCAAGCTGCTTGTAGAGTGTTTCTCTACACCGGTAGATCTAGTGTCTCAAAAAGAGTTCTTGTTGTTTGAGTATATTTGTTTACCTAATTAGACAGCCGGTAGGTGATGATGTCAAGTCATCTTACGTTATTTTCAGTATTTTTTTCATTCATTTTAGTGATGTTTTTTTTTTGTGGTGGCCGGGATTTGAACCCTGTACCTTGCATATATTATACATTGTCCATACCAACTGAGCTAAGCTCACGAGGACATGTTAGTGATGGTTTAACCTAAATAAGAAGAGTTTTAGATTTGCTTATGGTTTAAGAGACATTTTGCAATATTTTCATATTGAGTCATGTAATTCTAGTTTTTCCCAAAACCAAGCAATTCTTAAGTGTTTTGTAAGTATTTTATTTGAAAATCGTGTAATTCGGCAAAACAAGATACCTCATGAAGAATTAGGAAGACACATAATGAAGATTCAAGATGCCACTGAAGACATTAGAAGTTGGGAAAATTCTATCCCAAGTTCCAAAACAAGTTTGGAGAAAGAAAACACTCAAAAAGACGAAGAAAAAGGAAAACAAAGCAGAAGTCATGCGCCCCGAGTGTGTGAAACGGTGTTGCAAAGCACTATTTTTAGCACGCAGGTGTGATGCATTCCAACCCATGTGTGGGGCACATGTGGTTCCAATACAACTTTCAACTGTGTTTTCTTTGTGGGTTTGGGGAAAAGTCCAATTTTTCAACCCAAACCCAGTTGGAAACTTGCGTACAAATACAAGAGCTCTCGTTCACAATTATTCATTCAGAACTTGGCAGTTCAAGAAGAAGGCAAATGCTAGGAGCCTTAATGGAGGAGTCTCTCGTCAACCTTTGTTCTGAGAGTATGTTTTATTTCTTCTATTATATTTTTTAGTTAACATGAGTAACTAAACTCTAATTGGTTAGGAGTTCTAAGATGAACTTCTATCTGTTTGTTGGATAAAATTCAGTCAAGACTTTTATTCTTTTATGTTTTGAGATTTATTTAATTTTTATATGCAAAAGTCCTAATGCTTTTACGAATTTTAGGGTGCATGACATACCTAGATCCTCTGACTAATCATAGAAATAGGAGGCCACAGAAGATACTTCTGGTCGACTTTTCCAAATGTTGCATACAAGTTTCCAGTTAATCTGTTGAGGATATGTACAAATACAAGAGCCTATTCATTTAATCTACTAAGGGTATTTGTTGAACTTATAAGATTCATGGGTAGATGTGGCTCCTCTAGATAACAATTTAAGATATCAGTATTGTTTATGTTTCAATTACCTATGATAGAGTAAGTCCCCCCTTAATAACTATTTGATCGCATATTGATCCCTATAGGATTGACGACCCTGTATCTCGTATCGCATGTATGACCTTAGGTGATCAACATGAGCAACTTGACATCTGGAGGGACCTTTAAATCCCATAAACTTACCACTTAAATAAAAACCCTTGTCTCATAACGGATGACTGACATGTTTGTGTTAATCCAATAAGGAAATAGAGGGGATTTAAAGATTCCTAATCACCGCTAAAATCTGTAATCAAAACCTTTTAATTTTCTGTAATAAACTCAACTATTTTGTGCAATCAAATCAAACTTGCAAAATCTATCCATTTTAATTGCTTTTTATTTACTATTTTAATAAGTTTAGCTAGTTGTCTAGTTGAAACGACAATCCATGTTGAGACGATTTTACTTACTTTTTATTACTTGAAACGGTTTAGTGCACTTGCCAAATTTAGTCATCAGGTGGAATGTCATTGATTTCAAATGTTGGAATCAAGCTACTCTAAGTAGACAATTATGAAACTTGGCTTACAAGAAGGATGTTTTATGGGTGAAATGGGTTCATGAATACTACATAAAAGAGAGAAATGTACTACTTATCAAAGTTCCTTCACAAGTTTCATGGGTAGTAAAAAATGTCTTTGATGCACCAATCAAGAAAATGCTTAAGGTAATGTTTTTCAACAACCAAACTTTTCTATCAAGAAAATGTATAATGTCTTAAGAGGTGATTTTGTAAAGGTTAGTTGAAGAAAAATGATTTGCAATAACTCAGTTCCTCCAAATGTTTGCTTGTTAATTGGTTAGCTATACATGCTATATTGCCAACTTGTGACAGGTTGGACAAAGTTGGTATACGTTGTGGCCAATTGTGTATTGTGTGTAAGAAGGAGAATAAAACTCATTCTCACCTTTTCTTCCATTGCAAGTATTCTGATGTTGTTTGGATATGTATTTTGCAATGAAGTAACATAAGCATTAATAATAACAACTAGCATTTGTTGGAACAAGGGTGTTTCACAAGTCACCTATTGAGTTTTGACAATAACAAGGTATTAAAAATAATCAATTGGATATGCTAAACAATTTGTTCAAGTGTGCAGGATCCATATTCAGAGTACT
>Ga0228710_1007007_pt1 | contig 16831 bp, 9 predicted proteins | sample MedpolnodulmetaG_FD_177995 | JGI IMG/M metagenome (GOLD analysis project Ga0228710, IMG submission 177995) | Root nodule microbial communities from Medicago polymorpha collected in Santa Monica, California, United States - pink nodules | ecosystem: Host-associated > Plants > Roots > Nodule... | reverse complement strand
GTTCAAAATCCCCCAAAATTCTTCCATGAATTGATGTCAATGTTCTTCCCCAATTCAAAAAACTTAAAACCCTAATTTTTTTTGATTCAATTCGAAATTCAAAAATCAGTGGTCATTGTTGAAGATTCGGTGTTCAAAAATGATGGGTGGTGGGCGTATGGGCAAAAACAACTACAACAGCCGGTCTTCATCTTCAAGCTCTATGTACAAAGATGATGGATAAAGTTGATTTGTAGGAAGTGAGCTTAACTTGATTAAGATATTGATAGGAGTATTATGTTTGATTGAGTTGTTTAAAATGCTATTGTATTGTGCCAAGTCCATGTAATGTTGTAATGAAAAGAGGTTGTCAATGAATGAATCAAACCCCTTCTGTCAAAACATTTCAATCAAATTGGTCCTTGAATTATATGCATATCCATCATATCGATCCTCAAATTAGTGAAAATACCATCAAACAGGTCCTTAAATTTTCACAACAGATATCACTGTGATCCTTGGTGCATACATTTGCTGAACAAAGTAAAAAGTAAAAGACAGACACATTGATTATAAAAAGACAGACATTTGCATACCATCATAAGTCATAAATTTGATATTCATAAGTCATTACATAGCCAAAAAATAACATTACATAGCTATCAAGTCATCAAATCATTTGATGTTCTTAAGTGATTACATATCCAAAAAAGCGTAAACTAAACAAGTCCAAAATGCAATAATTAAACTAGTCCAAAAGCATAACTTAAACAAGCATCAATGCTTTGGAAATCCTGGAGTTGGTATAAACTCCATGTATTGCGGTTGAGTAGAAGCGGATGGCTCGTAATTTGGATTTGCAACTCTAATAACTCCAGGAGCAGGAGCAGTTGGATTTTGTGGAGTAGGACCCCTCAGTGGTGTTTGTTTATGCATGTCATTTGAAATCACTGGTCCTCTCATGCCATATCTCATTGTAACCATTCTCTGCAAATACAATCAATCATATCAGTCCTTAACTTGTACCATATCACAGAAGTCTTTATCAGTTGTTAATGGAGTCAAGCAGATGTTTATATCATCTTCAGCACCTTCATACGGCTTCCAATACCACAGTTTAGATACCTTGAAGTAACCTCTGCAACGTTTCGCCATCTTCTTAATGTCCCACAAGCATAACTGATCAACATCCATTTTCTCCCAGACACAAAATTCACCATAGACGTATTGCAGCCTCCGATACTCATCTCGCTCTAAACAACCGCCGTGATGCAGGATTAGCGTAATGGAGTCTTCCATCCTGCGAATTTGGCCAACATCAGTCAAAATCAAAAGCAAAACAACATAAAAAATGCAAATCACACATCAATACCAACCTCAAAAAACCCTTTTTATAAAATTGTTTAAATCAAGACGTGATTTCGTTCAGTACTAATATAATGTTCTTCATTTTTAGTAACCAAACATAAAGGCATGAAATTATTAAGTTTCTAACAAAAAACCCTAAAATTACACATCTAAAAAACGCAATCAAACATCAATGAAACATGATATGAAGTTAAAAGTTGAAAAAGTAATGCCTAAAACTAAAGACGATAATCACAAAAAACAGACACAAAAAAGGGAGAAAAGAACAAGAGTGAATGGGAAACGAAGTTGAATGGCGTTACCTTGACAACCCACGAAATCTGACTTCAAAACCGTATCTTTTCCAAGGTTGATCGCCGGTGATGATGATGGTTTTGGAGAAGGGAAGAGGGTGACGATTTAGGCGGGAAGGTGAAAGGTTAGGGACTTGTTTGATGCTTTGAGTGAAAATGTGAGGATGAAAGACAATGGTAATAGAGGGGTATAATTGGAGACACAGGAAAAATTACACTTAAAAGTTACATTTTGAATTTTTACCATTTCCATCAATTTAGTCCTTGTACACGTGGCTGCCTTGTTAACATGTGTACAAGACAACACAGCATGCAAGAGGACACGTCATCGCCACTAACGGAGCTTTTGGACGGAGGGCCCATTTTGATGGACGCCTGTAAAATTCAGGGACTAAATAGCTATTTCGCAAAATTCAGGGACGAACTTGACCGATTCGTTAAAATTCAAGGACGAATTTGAGGTATTAGTCAATTTTATATACACTTTGATTTATTTCATTTTAAAGGTCTTTTGGTCATTTCAAAATGTAAACAATTTTTTGGATGTAACTAAAAATTGTCCCCTTCATTCATCGAGGGGTGGTTTTAGGTTATTTTTGGACCTAAAATCACTCTTCTATGTCTTTTTTCCTCTTTTCTTTCAATCTAAGTATGTAGTTTAACATATATCATGTTTCTCTTTTTGTGTTTTTATGATTTCGCCGTCTAATTGCGGCGTTGTGTTGTTAGTCGTTTTATGCGACATTTGATTTCGCATCTTGTCGTGGTGTTCGTTTAGTTCTTATTGAAATATCGATATCAGTCAATTACAAATTCAATCAATGATTTGAGCGTCAACGTTGCAGATTCGGAAGCATGGTTGTTTCGGTGACTTAAATTTTATTATATTATTTGTAAGCATTTTGCCGTTGTATGCTATTAACTTAGGTGTTGTGAGTTTGTTCGCAGATTCATCTTTTACGCTTTTAGCGATGTTTGTATCTGATGTACTCTATCAATTTGAATGAAAGAATATCGATTTGTTTTTGTCAAAAAAAAAAGTCCCCGTCTTATTTTAGATAAACACACCTCTTTTCTTAGGGGGAGACAAATATATCTTATAAGGAAAACGATATTCATAGCGAACCAACACAACCCGACAATATCACGATACAAGTGGCATGATTTCCACTCACCACCATTTACTGTGTTCCAATTTTTTCTCCCAACCTACCGTGATGGCTGCTCAACCCTAGATTTTCATTGGCTGGATATTGGTTCGGGAACAATTCGAAATAAAATCTTTCGCGGTATGTAACATCGCTGATCTTATGAATATGATGAGTGTTTCGTCTCACTCTAAAATGTCTTGAAAGTGCTTTTCTAGTATAAAAAACTATCCTACATCCATAAAATTATGTTTGGCATATTTTTTAAGGAAATCAATTATGAGGACTAGAACATTTCTATTTATAGGTTTTGATTTTAGAATTGAATCTAACACATAATTTATAATTCAACTCACTATTTTTATGATTGTATCCGGAAAAAAAATCAGTTTTTCTACAACTTACTTTTGGTCAAAATCAATTTTACAGAATCAATTTATTTAAAATACTCACCATTTACGTGCATGTCATTTTCAATCTTTGTGTATCTGAGAGTTTCTTTTCTATTTATTTATCGGGTCTTGTTAACAAATGTTTCTGAGACACTCTTTAACGATTCATATTAAGAAATTATTCTTAAAAAATAAATAATGAAACATTGGTTAGCATTTCACTTATTTATTTATCCATAAAAATATTATTTTGAGTGATCCGTTTCATTTAGGAATTGAGAATCATCTAGACATCTACCGCAATTTACTAGGGTAACTGTCTTTTCTTTCTCATCAACCTTTCTATTCGTTTACAGACTAAAAGCATACACATCGACTGCTATTAGTCGTGTCCTCACATTTCCCCATAACATTATGTTACAGCTTCCTTTCTCTTCGTTTACGAACTATGAGTATCATATTGCTTGCTATTAGCAGTGTCCTTGCACTTCCCAATAACATTATGTCAGAGTTTCACTTGGCATCGTAGTCTAACTTGGCAACAATGGTTTTCTATTTTTCTTAATAAAAAAAAAATATAAATGTAAGAGATGCTGTGATGTTTGATGAGACCCATTTTAAAATTTTAGATGAATGATACGAATATTTAGAAAATATAATTGAATGATTTAAATAATTAAGAAACATGAATTGATATATTATGTTGATTGGAGTCTATTTATACCACACATGTAGACGACATGGATGTGGGGTGCTCTAAGAAGCTTGTATATTCTTAAACGATGAAATCTAACTTCAAAACTTTATCATCTTGCATCTTTACGATTATCATATAGAACCTTAGAATGCATCTCGGCAATGTAATTCATTTAATACTTATATATTCACCCATTTTCGCTCATTTACTACTTATATATTCACCCATTTTCGCACTTTAGGTCATTGCTGAAATTTTTTCACATCTATATTTGAATGTATGTATTTGAAAATTTTAAAAACGGAAAAAATATTATGATATGTACTCATATAATAATTCAACCGCACTTCATTCTTCTTAAAAAAATACCACACTTCATTCCTTTTTTTATTTAGTCTTTTAGACCAACTATAAGAAAAATAAGCCCTCTCCATTGCTTTAGTCCTTTTTAGATCGGCTATAAGACTAATATTTAGTTTAGAGTAATGCTAACAACACTCTTTTGAACACTCTCTTTAATACTCAATCTCTCATTGATTTAAATCATTGTAGGTTTACACTTTGAAAACTGAATCAACACAAAGTGGTGAGAGATAAATTGATTTCATCTAATAAAACAGTGAGTGTTAGAGAGAGTGTTGAAAAATGAGTGTTGCTAGCATTTCTCTTTAGTTTATGTGTTTGTGAATCACTTGTTGTATTAATTTGTTGGATTTTACTAATCTCCTATCAGGAAACGCACTTGGGTTATCCTTAGCGTGTAGAGCGTGTATTCACTCCAATCACCTCCTTGTTGGTACAATCAAACTTTTTTTGTTAGGCTAAGGTACCGTTTGACCAGGGTTTTTCGGTCTAAAAGCTACTTTAAAATAAAGCTCTTTAAGGAAGAAGTTAAAGTTGTTTGGTTTCTTTATTTTTTTTAGTTTTAAAGTTATTTTTAAGTTAAAAGTTGTTTGGCAAAATATTTTACAAAACTTTGAATTTATTACTTTTTTGGTGGTGTCCAGGGTTCGAACCCCGGACCTTGCATATATTTATGCGTTATCTTTATCAACTGAGATAAGCTCACAAGGACAAAACTTTAAATTTATTATGAATTAACATACCAAATAAAAAAATGTTTAAAATATTTTTTGAAGGGAAAAAATGTTTAAAATATAAAAGATGTATTTTTACAAATACTATGTTTACTCAATGACGTTTATTTTGTGCAACGTGAAAGAATTTTTTTTGAGGGAGTGTAACGTGAAAGAATTGTGGAGCTGGAGAATATATCTATAATATGTATATGTATGTGTATATATAATGAGAATAGTTGGTTTTTTCTTTTCCAATTATACTCTATAATAAATTTTGTTATAAGAATACCATATTTTTAGTATAGTAAAAAAGATAAGAATTTATATTTATAATATTATATTTGTTATTGCTGGTGTCATTGAAAAAGATATGTTTAGTTTTTTTAATAAGAAAAAGATATACATAATTTGTTAGAATACAAATGTGTAAAATATATATAAGTATAATTTTTTTAGGCAACTACACTTGTACTTTTAATTAAAATCAAAATTTTATAAAAATAATTATATGCATTACGCAACACTATAAAAAATTATATGCATTAGTGTAACAAAAAAACAGACAAACATAAAGTATTACTCTAAACGCTAATGTGTGTGTGTATATTTTCGAGGTTGAAGAAAGGGAATAAAAATATTCGGTGTCATTTAATGAAAGCGTGAATAAAAATATCTGCGAGGTTGTGATAATTAAAAGAAATTGAAATTAATATATAAGTGATAAAAAGATAATAAAATTCCTTCAAAAATAGATAATAAAATTAAATGGACCCTCCTTAAAAAAATTTAAATGGACCAGTTCAAAAAAATAAAATAAAAAAATGGAAGAAAAAAGCATATCGAAAAAATAAAAGAAACGGTCGCCAACGTGAGTTGAAGAGAGGTGCTTGTGAAATAAATTGTCGAGAAGTAGTTTTTTGAAGTAGCATTCAACAACTTTTGGTCAAAACTCATTCCATTCAATTTTATACATTCTAAAAAAGTATTTTTTTTCGAATGTACTTTATTGATATTGTATTTGATCCAACTTCTCCTCAAAAATGTGGAGAAGCTGAAAAAAGCCGAACCAAACGATATCTAAATTGGCTATACGGATCAAAAGACAATATTATGTAGCAGAGTCTCTTACTTTGTTGAAGATTTAGTTTTATTTTGGGCAGCCAATACTACCCTATTATAAAGTTTGGGGTCGGTGCTTGCTTACACCACATATGAAGGTTATGTGCTGTAAAGTACACCATAAGTCATAACATTGAGTTTTTGTCGGAAAAATTAGAGATATTTTTCCTAACTTCTCTCATCCATGTCTCCTCACAAAATATAATATTTATTCTCCATTAAAATCTTTAAGAGATTCCTCCAATTTTAGACAAACATATAATCTTTTATTTTTATTTTTAGGGTCATGCTAACCGGTGCCTCCGGGCACTGGTTAAGCATACAAAAAAAGAAATTTATTACCATAAAAGGAAACTTTGTTGACTTATTTATGGATTAATTACACAGTTTTCAATGCAATAATTACTATATAATTTCCCTTTTTAGTATCTTTAATCAGTGCCCCGGAGGCACCGGTTAGCATTTCCCTTATTTTTATCAAAGACAAATATATAATCTAGATAAAATATAAACTAAAAAAGTAATACAAAAAGCAGTTATATTTTTAAAAGACAGATGAAATTACAAATAATTATTTAAACGTACACACACGTTAAGAGCTTGAGATTTTGGAATTTTAAAAAGCGGTTATTAATAGAACATTACCATCGAGGAGTTGCATGAAAAAAATTACAATGGATGAGTGGATAAAAAGTTAAAGCAACGTAAAATATTTTGTGACAACTTCTAAGATAATATTTTCTTTCCCTCTTCTTTTATGACAAAAACAATATAAATGGGGAATGGAGATAACACAATAAGAGCTTGATAGATCTATTTAAAAAATTGTCAATTCTTTACATATCATTTCTCTAAAACAAATCACAAATAATAAAAAAGAGAAATGATATTATACAATCAAATTTATAACAACTTTTGAAATAACATTTATTTAATTATTTTAAACAAAAACAATAAAAAAAAAAGACTAAAAAACATATCGTAAATGAGAAAGACTTGCTTGAACACAAAAATTTAGACACATTATTTAGATATCCACACACAGAAGTATATTTCATTTACTTATTTAAAAAAGAAATATTATTTAACTATTTTTTCTCTCTAAATTTTTTCAATTATGTATGTGTATTCAAACCAAATATTTAAACTTTTGTGGCGAATTAAGTATTTTCCATCGTAAATATGAGATAGATACTCAAAATATCGTAAAAAATATCAAGCATTTACGCGCACGTCATTTTGGGTCTCTGCGCGCGCATCTCGGATTTCTTTTCTCTTTATTAAATTAAAAAAAAAGTATATATTCTTGTTAGTAACCTCTTGTTTCAGGATTCAGAAGCTTCTACACTCTCCACTCTCCACTTTACTTTACTCTTACTCTGGTAATCCTCTTTTCTTTCTTATCTTCGTTTACGAACTATAAACCTTATAATCTCTCTCTAATCTCCATCTTTACAATTATCACATACTGCTTTTGATTTTCAATGCATTTTCTTATTAATTAATTTACTACTTTATTAAATTATCATCACCACTACCATTACCAACAGCAAGAATCAAACAGTTTTGTTTTTTCCTGGAATTAAGTCTGTTTGGTAGTGAGATTTTTCAGGGTTTTTAAGGGGAAGGTTTTGGAGGACTTAGATCTATATTTTATTAATATTTGAAATTTTTTAAAAAATTAAAAGAATATTATAATATATGATCATATAACAATTCAATATCCGTGTGAGCTTAGCTCAGTTTGTAGAGATATCGCATATTATATGCGGGGGTTGGTGTTCGAACCCTGAAACCCCACTTCTCCACGTTTAAAATATGTGAGCTCTCACCCCTAGGCTACTTGACAAAAAAAAGCATAACAATTCAATCACAATCACTCTTGATTCAATTTTAGAAACATTTTATAGCTTGCTTGATTTCGAAAACAAAAATAAGTCATCCCCTCCAAAATCCCGCTCCCAAACCGACCCTTGGCTTTAGCCTTTTGGACCGGCTATGAGACTAATCTCTGGTTCAAGCGTCTACTGGGTACTGATACCTTGTTGTGTATTTGTTTGTTGGATTTTAGTGATCCCTTGCTAGGAATCGAACTCGTGTTCTTAGGGTTTAGGGTGCGTTTTTGCTCCAATCACATGTTTGTTGGTACAACCAACTAACTTTTATGTAGCAGAATCTCCTGCTATAATTAACTACAATAGCAGAATAGATCACTAGTTCTGTTTGTATTTTCCTGTGAAAAGCTAACATAAAAGCTGTGTTGCATTCATGAAGGGAAGAAAATGAGTGATTCAGAAGATCAATCACATTCTTCACGAAACAAGTGGCAACCAGAAAGCTATAAAAATCATCATGGTAGAGATCCTAATCCGGGAAGTGACCTTTGGACAGATGGACTTATCTGTGCTTTTGAGTTTGTTCGAGGAAAAAAAAGACCAGTTAAGTCGAGATCCTCGTCAAATATCACAAACAGACCACATTCTGACGGCCGATATTCAAAGATCCATGCCCCTTCAAATGGTGTAAAGGAGGCTTCATCCACAAGACCAGATGAAAAGAAGATCTCACATCCTTCATTTGATGATGACAAAGAGGTCTCAATCTTTCAGGTTGGCCAATCTAATTCCCCAGAAGAGCATGCGGGTGATCATTGGGTGCCAATTGGATGGTCCAGAATCTCAGAACTTGTTCAAGCAGTTCAGGTTGATGCCGTCTGGTCTTCTCATCAATTTGAATTTGACGATTCTGAAGATGATTTTACTGTAGCAGATCATGCAGCTCCCTATTGGGAACGTCCAGCTGGGCCTAGATGGTGGTGCCATGTTTCTGCAGGTCACCCTGTTGTTGAGGCTTGGCTCAGCAATGCTCAATGGATGCATCCTGCTGTTGGTTTAGCTTTGAGAGATGAAAGCAAACTTATAAGTGAGCGGATGAAGCACCTTCTCTATGAGGTATTTTGTATTTCCAGCATTGGTATTTCAAGTCTTAATAATGTAATCATCTAACAATCTAATTGTATCTAAGTTTGGTAGTACACACTTAAACGCACTTGCATTTGGCATATGATGACATATTAGATTGTGTTTATAAAATAAGGTTTGAAGTTATATTCTTCAATTGCATTATGTTTTTTTGTTGATGGCCTGAATGTTTGTGGCTTGTGGTTTCTTTGTCATGTATCTAGACAAGTAACAGATCTGTTGGGTTCTGTCTTATTTTCCTTAGTTTACTGGTATTAATAGGAAAATAGTGGTAGATGTGATTTCAACATATTTTGATTTGGGTTTTCTAGGGTCGTTTAAGTTTGAAAACAGGTTGATCGAAGGGTTGCAGTATATGTGAGGGACTGAGGGTAGGGGGACATTTAAGGAAATATAAACTTTGGTGTCTGATTGTGTAACCTGTAAGAATTTGGATTTCTAGTTGTTGATATGGTGAGTTTGCCAAGAAAATCCTGTGTAGATGTAGAAAACCAGTCAAACCAAAAGAAAGTGGGAAGGATAAATAGAAAACCTAGGGTTCCTTAGGCATCATACCTAGGGTTTGATTGTGTTGATGTGAGCACACAACCAATGCACAGAATTTTGCTGAAATCTCGTAACACCGATACTTCAGTTCAGTCTGAGAGAGCATTACAGCTATTCAAACAGACCTTCAATGGCTTCCTCCCTCCACAAAAAAGACATTGAATGACTTATCCAATAAGCTTAAGCAATGAAGTCCTCGTCCAATAACTAGCATGGTGTGGCACAAGTGATAGATGCTTGAGCCCCTAACCATTTGGTCGATGGTTCCATCCCTGCCCAATGCTTATGGAAAAACATGTGTAGGGAGAAGTCAACCCCTTAAATGGATCTCAGTTACCTCAAGGCATTAGTTTCTGCAGTTGCATGAGGGGGATTCCTTGGTTTACCCAGAAAAATCCTCATCTAATAGGAATTTTGGGCTTCCTAACTATTAAGAAAAACTTAAATATCAAAGTATACTGTAGAACATATAAAAACTTAAATCCAATTCAATTCTAATAACTATGAGGGTCAGATAAAGGCTTCCGTTCAGTATCCTCCATGAAAAGCATATCTATCTTTTGATGCCTTTTAATATTCAATCCAGTATGCTAGTTGTGCTTTAGTTATGTAGGACAACCATATTCGGCATTTAGATCCAATCCAAGTATGGTCGTTGTGCTCTAGCCTTTGAAAGTTCTACAACAATCTTAGGGAATGTTTAAGCAATAAGATAGTTGATAATACAAGGGATCTGCTGATGGCAAATGACATTTGCGACAAGGAAACAATTTCCATGTTATTCATCACAACTTTTCTTTGGAAACCAGTCTAACTCAAATACTAATTTGACTTTACTCTTATCTATAGGTTTCAGTGTAATGCAAATACTGATCTGACTTTATTTCTTATCTATAGGTTCCAGTGAGAGTTGCAGGAGGGCTGCTATTTGAGCTCTTGGGACAATCAGTGGGCGATCCTCATGTTGATGAAGATGATATTCCGATTGTACTTAGGTCTTGGCAAGCACAAAACTTCCTAGTAACTGTAATGCATATAAAAGGTCCTGTGTCAAAGATAAATGTTCTCGGCATAACAGAAGTTCAGGTTGTTCTTGCTTTCCATTTATCTTCATTGGTCTCTCTAGTCACAAATTAATATTCTTTTAGAAAGATGTCATTAATTTTGTGCGTTGCTTTGTCAGGAGCTTCTTTCTACTGGAGGATATAATGTGCCAAGAACAGCGCATGAAGTTATAGCACAGCTTGCTTCCCGTCTCTCACGGTGGGATGATAGGTAATAACAACATTTTCATTCATGTTTGATAAGTTCAATAATTAGTTTGCTCATATACGAAACAAACAATACATATGTGGATCTCATGTTCCATTATGTGTTTCTGATCTTCAGTTAAGTTCGCTAAATAAGTTTTTCCTTAGTTATTTTACAGAAAAGTAAACCGATCTTTGCTCTTGTAACTTGGAAAATATACTGAGTGGGACATAATAACTAAGTAAACTGCACACAATGCATATGCTGGAGCAAATTTTTTGTTTTTTGAAAAGGCAATATGCTGGAGCAAACTTACATTTATCTGGTTTCATTCCTTTGAGAAAAAAATAGAATGGCCCATATTTGGTTTCTTATTGATAAAGTATAAATGTGTTTCTCCTTTGCTGATAGTTTTGTTGTATGCAAGCTTTCGATTATATGGAGATGAACTATATTTAATGATAACAGTGTTTTGTCCTGAATCTAATGCAATGGTTTCCTTAAACATTGGATGGTTTTGAATTTATTTGATGTTCAGAACTATATCTTTTATACATCAACATGTAAAGATAGTGGACATAAAATGGAAAAATACTAAGTAAAAATTATTTCTGTGGGTCTCTGTTGTAATGCTATAAACACAACACATGTAACTTTCTCGTGTCCCGTAGTTGACTTGCAAACACAGATGGAAAAGCACCGCACAAACAAGTGTTGTTATTCCAGTGCAATTTTTTCTTAAACTGCTTTTCAAGTCTATTTTGGTTCAAGATTTTCATTTAGATTTTCAGGTTATTCCGGAAATCTATATTTGGGACAGCAGATGAGATTGAATTGAAGTTTATGAACAGGTTCTTATGTGAAATGTTTGTGAATTCAAGTCATTTCAATTTTTAAATTGTCCCACACTTGATTGACAATTTTCCCTTTGATTAGGAGAACCCATGAAGATTTGAATTTTTTTAATATAATTTTAAATCAAGAAATCAGAAAGTTATCAGCACAGGTATGCTCTTGCTACTAAAAAGATACATCTTTTGTCAATTTGTTAATTTTATAACCCGGATAGAAATTTACTTTTATGTGACAATTTTCACTCAGCGAGAGAATAAAATGGGGGTTTAGATTTTCAAATGGTGAGATGGTTGTAGTTCACACAAATCTTTCTGTTGCAGGTCAAATAGTGCACTTCACCTGTAAAATCACATTTGATAGTTGATATGAGAGAGCATACTGTAATTGTATGTTTAAACTAGACCACACAAGGGAATAGTTATACTACTAGTGAGTGTTAATTACGGTGGTTATTTCAAGTAATTATCTCCAACGTTACTTCTCAATTAGAGCACTAATATATTTACTTAGGTATTTAAAACATTTATTTTGGAGTGTAAAAGTCATGTCATGTGGAAGCAATTTAGGCTTTAAAATTTAGCTTCGGGGATACATGAAGAACATGAAAGATGATTTGATTGAAGTGATGCTGCAATTCTGCTTGATCATATTTATTGTTAAACTACTTCTAATTACCATTGAGATGTATAAGTTTGGAAATCTAAATTTTAATGAGTAAAATGTACATTGGCATTGTTGAATAAAATAGTTATTTTCGCTGAAGGACCTGATAATTGATCGTGTGCTGCTGGCCTAAAGTTATCAGGCTTGAGAGCTGACAATTGATCAAACCAGCTTGAGGGGTTGGCTCATTAATTAGATGAGCTAGTTCTACTCAACTTTAGCCAAGTACTGCTAGGCTATTTTGGTTCACGACTTTGCTCAAAACACACTCTACAATAACAACAACAATATCAAAGCCTTTTGCCACTAGGTGGGGTTGGCGATGTCATGAATTCCTTACATGTATTAGGTTCAAAGTTATACCGTTCACCTCTAAAGCTCTCTGAAAACTTTGGCCAGTACTTTTCTTAATATTCCTATCGAGTTGTCCTCCATTTTATTTACTTCATGGTGTTTCTATAGGTATTCTCTTACGAATCCAAACTACCTGTGTCGAGATTCTACTATCTTCTCTATAATAGGGACTATTTCAATATTCTCTTTGTCAATTCTATCTCTCATCTTGTCTTGTGTACCACTCATCCACTGTAATATTCACATCCTGCAACATTAAGTTTGCTTTTTGGTTGGCTTTTTACTGTCCAATATTTAATTCCATACAACATTGCAAGGATCTATTAACTGTGCATAATTTTTTAAAGTTTGAGTGGTATTTTTCTGTTGCATATCGCATAAAACATTCTTTCCTTTCATCCATCTTGCTTGGGTGCTATGGTTGGCACCTCCCTCTATCTTTCCAACACTCTGTATGTTGGATCTAAGATACTTAAAATGTGTGACTTGTAGTATTTTATGTTTATCGTATTTTAACTCTACATTTTAATTTTTTATTTATTTTGTGTCAAACTTGCATTCTGTTTACTATTTTACTTCTACTTAGGCGGAAACCATTTGTTTTTACAAGGCTTGCCACCACATTTAAATTTTCATTATCTCTTCTCTTGATTCTCTAATCAGGAGCATCATTTGCGAAAAGCAAAAGTGAATTTGTTGGATATGTATCTAGAACTTAAATAAAAGGCCAATGTGGACTCAAAGTTAATCTTTAGTGATATAGTTATCGTAATTTTTATCAATGGCTTTTGAAAACACTAGCAGTGGCAAAGTGAGCCATATTATCTGCCCTAGGCTGATAGTTTTTTAGGATTTAAGATCAATTCATGCTGATCAAGTCCACTGCACATGAAAGCTCCTTTCAACTTTTGGGTTTCATTACAGGTTATCAGAGTGAAGTGGTCACTTCATGCAAGAGACGAGATCGTCTATGAGCTTCTCCAACATCTGAAAGGGAATGGAGCAAGAAACTTGTTGGAAGGAATAAAAAAGAGCACAAGGGAAATGATTGAAGAGCAAGAAGCAGTCCGTGGCCGTCTGTTTACCATTCAAGATGTTATGCAGAGCACCGTTCGAGCTTGGTTGCAGGTATTAAGGCCTCATAAGATCATTCATTAGGTTTCATGGCTATTTAATATTGCTGATTACCCTATATTAACATGATGTTTGTCGTGAATCTGCTAAATATTCAGGACAGAAGCCTTAGGGTGACTCATAACTTAGCTGTATTTGGTGGTGTCGGCGTTGTCCTCACCATCATTACTGGTTTGTTTGGTATCAACGTTGATGGAATACCTGGGGCAGCAAATACACCATATGCATTTGGTGTTTTCACAGCCATCCTCATCTTTTTAGGAGCAGTGTTGATTGTCGTTTGCCTTGTTTACCTTGGGCTGAAAAACCCCATTGCTGAGGAACAGGTAGAAGTTAGGAAGCTTGAGCTGGACGAATTTGTGAAGATGTTTCAACATGATGCAGAGAATCATGCCCAAGTCAGAAAAAATGTTTCGAGGAATAACTTACCTCCTACAGCTGGTGATGCTTATCGTAGAGGTGCGGATTTTCTTGTGATACAATAGAGACACTTTTTTTTAATTGCCAAAAAAGATTTTTATTCAAAATAGGTAAAACAAAGTACATATGGTAGTAGACTCACGACTAAAATGGGTTATTATATATAACTTAAAAGAGCTATGCGATGAGCTTCTTTCATCTCTAATTCTCAGTTTTTTTATTATCTCTTGAAGTTTCATGAGACAGTTATGTTATGTTCTGTACTTTGAACTCCCATTAAAGTCACAATAAACTCATATTCTCGGTCATTTTTAATTATGCAATGGACCCTTGCTTCTATTGTACTCCAACACTGAAATTTACATATCAACATTGTTTTCTTTGTAGCACAAGCAATGGTTTTATAAAATTCAATAATTTACTATACGGAAGAGTTTCAAATTAAATTTACAAAACCCAATAATCTATACATGTGATGCAAACCTCAGAAACCTAATCCCTCGCAAGTTTAGATGCACAAACAAGTCACAAGACTAAATGTATACAGTTTAGTCACACAAACAAAGGAGCAATCTTACACGGGCACAAAGTTTTTCTTACAAGACTAAATGTAAAAAATTAAAAGAGAAATTATATAGTCATATATCCCAAAAAATGTTTTTCTTTTTATTATTATTATTACTAGAAAAAAAGTTTATATGTTTGCCTAAACATTATACATTTGGTCTTGTGATCTAAAATAATAGCTTACGCACTTGGAGACCGCCAATTGGCAACTATAGATTACTACCACTAAGTGATTGTAGTATACAAAAATCAACATACATTGCTATACCTTGAATTTTTTGTTGATATAGGCAGCCTACCTGAGCTCATTGGCGACTTGTGTGATTTGAGTAGAAGTTGGCTATACATACACTATACCAAATTATAATACAATAACGTCTTCATTAAATTTTTCCTCCAAAATCTCCGAAGATAAATTTGGTATTCAATAATATATTATCGATCATTCTGACGACTCACATAATTGATTGACAAGTTTTTTGCTCCTTCCCACTCTACCAACCACCACTAACCCATTTCATTTTCAAAAGCAACTCGTTTTCTCATCTTTTCATTTGCACTCAACTAATCTATTTTCTAACATCAATTTTTTTTTTAAAATTTTCGATTATCATGTCATTGCAGTAGTATTTGATATTTTTCATGTCAAGGAGCATGAACCGTACAACTTTTTTATATGCGTTCAATAACTCTGGGTTCGACATTTTAATGTCTTCAATAACTAGGAGTTATTTTTTCTTCATCCAAACCGTAAAAAGTCATTTTGTATGCAAGGGTGTGGTTTTTAAGAAGAGTCTTTAACGAGTATCTCCAGGCACTTTGAATGATCTCAAATTTTAAAAAAATCATTAACGAAGTCAATTACTTTAATTTTTAATGTGTTAGAAACACAATTTTTCATAAAAACTTATTATTTAAGATAGTTAATTCTGACATTAAATACTTCATAATAACACATAGAAATGACATTGTTGCCCCTAATGGTAGTTAACTACTGCTAGTTTTGTTCGGCGGTAGTTAACTACTGTTCACAAGTAAAGCTTAAAAAAAAAAAAAAAGCTCCTAACTACCGTGGAGCATGAAAATGTTGTTTTCTACGCAAACACACTGAGTGCATGTGTGCTCACTGTATATCATGTTGGCAGAGGCACCTCCTCCTCATTTGGAAAGAAAACAAAATGGGTCAAGATTCCTTGCCCATTCTTCTGCTCTTTGAGAGCTAGCTAGTCCAATGCTTACTTTCTTTTGCCATTGACGTTAAATCAAATCAACCCACTTTTTTCTCTTTCTCTCTCATGTTGACAGCTAGCTAGTCCAATGTTATTTGTGTCATACCGTCATTATTCATTACTAATGCTTTCTAGTTTCTTTTTTGTTATGAAAAGATGATGGACTGAAGCAACTACAGTATCATAAATTGAAAAAAATGAGTTTAGCGGTAGTTAACTGCTGCCAGTTCTCTCAACGGTAGTTAACTATTGTTGGAGGTGATTTCGTCATTTACTTGTGTTTGTGTTGTTAGAAAATTTTTAATGTCAAAAAAGCAATTATCTAATCATTATCTTTTCCCTTTTGAAAAATCAAGGGTAAAAATAGTTCTCTTAACTAGTCGGTACCACCACCACCACCACCAAGAGACTAATTTGTTACCTGCCCCAACTTTGTTTCCCCATTTCGGTAACGGACTAGAGTTACCATGCCCAACAATTTAACCGTAATATACTTTATTTTAAAACTGAATTGTAATAACCATTAATTTAGTTACTTAAATAAAAGTATTACAATCGCTTAATTTGCAATTATCATACACCATTTGTGGAAAGTTATACTGTGAACAATGTGCATCTGTCACGTGAAAATTTTATGCTAGGGCAAGAAAAATCAATCCATACTTGTTAGACTAGCAACAAGGAGAGTGGAAGAGGGTGATGGAGGGTAGGAGCTGGCTATGGCTAGGGTGAGAAAGAATAATAATGAAAGGAAAA
>Ga0228710_1007005_pt1 | contig 16836 bp, 5 predicted proteins | sample MedpolnodulmetaG_FD_177995 | JGI IMG/M metagenome (GOLD analysis project Ga0228710, IMG submission 177995) | Root nodule microbial communities from Medicago polymorpha collected in Santa Monica, California, United States - pink nodules | ecosystem: Host-associated > Plants > Roots > Nodule... | reverse complement strand
GTTGTAATAACCTCTTCCTCTGCCACGACTGTTGGACCCAAAGTTGTTTCCACCTCTTCCTTGATGTGATTGATTGAAATTGTTGTCTCTCCATTGGTTGAAATTGCCACGTCCTCTTCCTCTAAAGATTCCTCGACCTCTTCCTCTGAAATTTCCTCTTCCTCCATTGTTGAAATTGTCACAAGCTCTGGCTTCACCCATCTGACTGGATTCAGCAACGTTGTTGAGGTTCACCTGGCTTTTCAAGGCTTCCTCCTTTACTTTTTCAGTCTTTTCCAATATTCTGTTGACATGGCTTTCAATACTTCCCTGCAACTCTGCTACCGACAAGGTATCGGTATCGTGGGACTCCAGTATCGTAGTCACCACATGATCATACTTCATCGGCATGGTGCGTAGAATTTTCTCTGCGCAGAGACTGCAGCTTTGATTTCTGAGCTTTCTCCACTCCTTTATGCGATAGCTTCAATATGTCCCACGCCTCTTTCGAAGTCTTCGCATTTGCTATTTTACTGAAAATTGAGTAATCTATTCCTTGAAGAATTTGTGATAGTGCCAGCTGGTCCTTTCTACGAGCAAGTTCATCAGCTCCTTGTTGTAAACTAGACTCAACAAAGCTCCATATGTTGTGAGCTTTAAGATGTGTTGTCATCATAAACTCCCAATAACTGAAATCTAATTCAGAATTCAGTTTGGGACCAGACCAAACGATATTGAAATTATTGTTTGACATATCTCTCTCAGAATATGCTCACAATAATTTTGACACAATGAGATCTCTTTAGTTTCTCACACACTCGGACTATTTTTGACGCTGACTTTGACACGGTGAGAACTATTTTGTTTCTCACACACTCAAACTATTTTTGACACTGACACTTTGCAGGACCTAACCTGCTTTGATACCAATTTGATATCAGTGGGACACAAACTCACAAAGTAATAACTAAGAGAACAATGGAGAATTTCTTTGAACACACACTAATTTTATTGCCGAAGACTTGATGATTCAATATGGTACAAGCATGTGCCTTTTATAGGCTTCTAATCTTAATGCATAAGAAAGTAAATGCAATTACTAGAATTTTCTAGCTAAGTAAATACCTAGATGGTGCTAGATTATTCCTATAGAGGCGGTTCATACTGGATTTTTCTAGTGACAGTACTAGATTATTCTAGGTGGTGCTAGTGCTTAGATATTTTTACTTCTTAATGGTTAAGCAAATACATAGGCAGTGCATCATACTTCTAAAGTCTTCTAGATTTTTCTTGATTTAATTTCTAACACTCTCTTCAATATTGCCCGTATGCCACAAAATTAAAATTACCAAAAGATGGTAAAAGTCATATTGAAAAAATTGTTTAGTCTTACAAGAAGGGGACTATTTTGGTTGTTTAATTTCTTGTGAAACTAGACTATGTTTAATTAAAAAGTGTAAAAGTTAAATGATTGGTTTAAAAGTGTGTGTGTCATAATGTCATGTATACATGGTTAAGCATGTCTTCTCCTTTCTTCACTCGGGAAAAAAAAGGCACGACAAAAGTGGCTTCACGTTGAAGTTGAACACGACAACATTGATCAGAAAACTTTTAATGATCATTTTTCTCACATATATAATTAGTTTCTTTTCAAATATTTTTTAGCACAAAAGTAAGCTACCAAATTCCTAAACAAAAAAAATTAAAAATAACACAATCAAATTTTATTATTTTTTTATTTTTTTATTTGGTTACTAATTAGTTAATTTCTTTTTTACTATTTTCATGTCTGATTTTCATTACCTTACTATTAATTTTTAGTATACTATATATTATATAGATGTTGATGTTAATAACTTAATATAAATATGTTATTAGTTATTACACTTTAGAAAAAACTAATTGCAACCGATAAAACCAAATCACATTATTTGGAAGAAACCATCCAAACTAATTAAATTGCATTTTATTTTAATCTATCAAATCATTCTTTTACTCTATTTTTGGAGGAAAATAATTCTTTTACTTGAAAGCCAATAAAAAAATATTTCAGTCCAGTGGGTGAGAGTAGACTCGCTTAATTCAATTCGAGTAATGCTAACAACACTTTCTTTTGAACATTTTCTTTAATACTCACTCTTTTATTGGTTTAAATTATTTTGACTCTATCTTTTAAAAATTGAACTCACACAAAGTGTTGAGACATACATTGATTTCATCCAATAAACAAGTGATACTAGATAAAATGTTGAAAAGTGAATGTTGCTGACATTCCACAATTCATCATGTGGGAACAAAGTTCAAATTCAGAGATTGAAAGAGGTAGTTACAACTCACATATAGTCTACGTCAATGGTTCGAATAAAATTGCCTCCATCAGAAAGAAAAACCAAAAGAAAAAAATGGAAAACACTTTGGTGACTAATGTGCAAAATAGTGATAGAATAGAACATGCATGGCACCCACCATTCACATGTTTTATCCCTACACATACATGGCATGGCAATAGAGATATTAAAAGCGACCCACAAGACAGCCTTTACATGCACACACGCAAAGATAAAAAGGCAACGATCATGGCAATCAAAAAGCCCCTCTCACTCTCTTCACTTTCACAAACTAAAGCAACGAACGAGAGCAACTCTCATTACAACAAAGGCATTATCATAACAATAACATCTTTTCTAACTTTCTTACCTTTCTCCTATAGCCAGCAATGAGAGTTCCTCCTCCCGCGGTTTCCTCATCATCATCACCACAACCAAAACTCACCACCACTCAAAATATCATCGTTAACGTTCCAACTCCCAATCCGACACCAACACCAACAACCACCACCTTGTGCTACGAACCGAGGTCCGTTCTCGAGCTTTGTCGTAGCCCTAGCCCAGAAAAGAAACCATCTCAACAAGAACAAGAACATAATCCAGAAGTGGAACAAGAGGATCATGCTTCCTTGCCAAATTTGGATTGGTGGGATTCCATCATGAAAGATTTAGGTTTACAAGACGACTCTTCAACTCCCATAATACCCCTATTGAAAAACACCAATAATACCTCAGAAATTTACCCTAACCCTTCTCAAGACCAATTTGATCAAACTCAAGACTTCACTTCTCTCTCAGATATTTACTCTAATAACCAAAACCTGGCTTATAATTACCCTAACACAAACACTAATCTGGATCATTTAGTTAATGACTTCAATAACAATCAACCAAACAACAACACCAATAGCAACTGGGATTTCATTGAAGAGCTTATTCGTGCTGCTGATTGTTTCGATAACAACCATCTTCAACTAGCTCAAGCAATATTAGAGCGGCTCAATCAACGGCTACGATCTCCAACCGGTAAACCGTTACACCGAGCCGCGTTTCATTTCAAAGACGCACTTCAATCTCTTCTCTCCGGTTCAAACCGGACTAATCCACCGCGTCTTTCTTCCATGGTGGAGATTGTTCAAACCATAAGAACCTTCAAGGCATTTTCTGGAATTTCACCTATTCCAATGTTTTCAATTTTCACAACGAACCAAGCTTTACTTGAAGCGTTGCATGGATCGTTATACATGCATGTTGTTGATTTTGAAATTGGTCTTGGAATTCAATACGCTTCACTTATGAAAGAGATTGCTGAAAAAGCTGTCAACGGTTCGCCGTTGCTTCGTATCACCGCCGTCGTGCCGGAGGAGTACGCCGTTGAAAGCAGGTTGATTCGTGAGAATCTGAATCAGTTCGCGCATGATCTTGGAATTCGCGTGCAGGTTGATTTTGTTCCGTTAAGAACTTTTGAAACTGTGTCGTTTAAGGCGGTTAGATTCGTCGACGGTGAGAAGACTGCGATTCTGTTAACGCCGGCGATATTCTGTCGACTTGGTTCCGACGGTACTGCGGCGTTTCTTTCGGATGTGAGGAGGATAACTCCTGGTGTGGTGGTTTTTGTCGACGGTGAAGGATGGACGGAGGCTGCAGCGGCAGCGTCGTTTCGTCGTGGTGTTGTGAATAGTTTGGAGTTTTACTCGATGATGCTGGAGTCATTGGATGCGTCGGTGGCGGCGGGAGGAGGAGGAGAGTGGGCGAGGAGGATCGAGATGCTTTTGCTCCGGCCGAAGATAATAGCGGCGGTGGAAGCTGCCGGAAGAAGAACGACGCCGTGGAGAGAGGCGTTTTACGGCGCCGGAATGAGGCCGGTGCAGTTGAGTCAGTTCGCGGATTTTCAAGCGGAGTGTTTGCTTGCGAAGGTGCAAATCAGAGGCTTCCACGTGGCGAAACGACAAGCTGAGTTGGTGCTTTTCTGGCATGAGAGGGCCATGGTTGCCACGTCAGCTTGGCGGTGTTAGAAGAAGAAGAAGAAGCAGCAGCATGTAGAAATCAAAAAACAAAGAAAATATAAGGTGTGAAGTATTATCAATTTATCATGAAGCTCACATTAGCAAGAATGTACTTTTAATTTAACTTTAATTTAGTTTTTTTTAATTATGTAAAACTAAAAATATTAAAAGGAAAAAAAAGAAGCTGGGAAATAAGAAATACAAAAGCTTGTATTTTTTTTCCAGATCATTTTGTTTTTGTGTAATATAGGTGATAAATTAGGGGGAGGGGTGTGTCTATCTAATTTGTTAGAGAAGAAAAGGGAGCTATGTAAGGTGTATTTTGCTGTAAAAGTGAGAGATTAAATAGCTCAATATCTTGTAATCTAATTGATCCCGTTAGTATCTTGAAGTTCATTGTTTGGGAAAATAAATGGTTCTATGACTTGTCTATATGGTTCCTTCAAAAAAAAAAACTTGTCTATATGGTGTTTCTTTATATAAAAGTAAAAGGTTACAATTTAAAATCATATGTTGTATGGCAAGTGGTTCGACTTTGAGGATATTTTACGTGAAATTCTAAATTTAAATCGGAGTCATCGTATTTTTCCTTTTCGTACGTGTTTATTCGAGTATGTGTTTACAACCTAGGCCGTTAACAAAATAAAATTAAAAATTAAAACCATAGTTATATATTTATTTTATTTTATTCCAAAAGTTATGTAGACATATTCAGAATGGAATGTCAGTTTATTCAGTTCTTAATCCACTTGGCTAATCATGTTTTCTCCTAATCCATATGGTTTCTCAATTTTGATACTTGTATGCAATATGCTCTGAAATCCAACTGCCAGGGTAGTTAGTTATACATGACATGATCAAATGAAGATCTATATATTTCTAATTTCTGAAGAAGAACATTCCTTGGTCCATCAGGTGTTTGTTTACTCAGGCATCTGCAGAATTGAAAAGAAAAAGAAACACTGGCAACATTTGTGGTAGTAGCTTGGTAGTTCTATGTTTTCTGATTACGTAAGAACATCAGTTTCAGAATTATTTACTACTATAGTACAGCACAAGTGAAAGATAATTGGATCACTTCATTATTTGGTCACTCCTTAACCGATGTGTATGCATAAGCATATATTAAAAAACATCAAGCTTTTAAATGGATCTCAGTTACAAATGGTGTAAATTTTTGCTATTTGAATGAATGAAATATTTTATCTTTGAAAAAATATGACATCTGAACGTGTAAAAGGATGTAAAAAGAAAGAAAAAAGATTGCCTAAATTAATTTGAAAAGCTGCATCGTCACAAAACTAAGGAAACTAAATACCCACCACCAACTTCTCAAATATCCATGAACAAATGTGAAATTTAAATCTGACTTCATAAAAACTCAGGGTATACCCTACTTGATCAACAAATAGAATGAAAAAATGATTCCACAATCTACACAAAGGATATGTTTGAATTGGTAATATATGATAGAATGAAATGGAATGAAATAATAGTGTTATCCTATTTTATTCCATTCCACCCTATACAATCAATCCAAACATGCCTAAGGTAAGGAAAATCGAAAAAATTGGAAAGTTGAAGCTAGATTCTCAACATCATTTGCAAAACTAAATAGAAGTGCTTCAGTGGCCTACATATTCTATTCTCCAGCATAGGTACAAATTATAACAAATTAAGTGTAAATTATAAGGGCAATTACAGTTGAAGATTAATGGTATAAAATTAGTAAAACAATGTAAAAAAAAAAACATTATATCCTATTCTCAATTAAAAGACCAGTCCACTGATTTGAAAAGTCCAGCTGCAGAACTGTCTTAATCAAAGAGTCAATCAATTTTCGCTATTGCCACCAAAGCCGACACCGAGGAACTGTTCTTTGTTTCATTCAAGGTTAGCAACTACTTCAGGCCCACACAACCGTTCCAACTCTTCCTGTTTACAACAATTTTTGTTTTCAGATAATTAAATTTAAGGCTGTGAGTTGTAAGATATATGACAACCAGCTATATAGTCCCGAGCCACCGACAGTTCAAATTGAATGTGTTCGGTGCCTAACACACACCGGCACATGCGGTGAGTGGTGATGTTCAACTATTTCGTTTTATCAAATTATTACCAGTGACAACGTGTGAGTGTCATGTCCGTGTCGGTGCTTTGCAGACAACCAGTAAATTTAGGGCAGAATGGTAAGAGAAACATACCTTAATAGAATCGTTTTCAGATGTAAGCTTCTCACACTCTTCAGAAAGTTTCTGAAGCTCTTCTCTGAGAGTTCGATTCTCACCTCCCAGCGCCTCCACCCTCTTTTGTAGCTCTTCACACTCAGCCTAGTTGGTACAAGAAATGCAAAACACATTACTTTTTACTGAAGTAAAATGGTAGTATGAATGGACAAAATGCAACCTTTGTCATCCAAGTCATGTTGGCTACATAGTTTAGTTATCAAATGACCTCAGATTTATAAATAAATTTTGTCTAATCACAAACCATTTAAATCTAAAGCCTTATTTAAAAGTTTGACCTAGTTTCCTGTTGGACAACTACAGGGTAACTGGTTGCGATTTGATCAACACAGATCCTCTATAGGCTATTGGCATCTAACTAGTCCAACCAAACCTCAGTTGTTGGATCAATGTTGCAGTTTGATACAACAACTGGGATTTTCCTGGTCTAGTTGGACGGCTATAAAGGATCTGGGTTGCTATCTGACCTACTCTCCATATTAGGTCTTTTATATATCTTTTTTACACATTCCTAAACAAAATATAAAAATATATTTGAATTAAATAACTCATACTTGGCGAAAGTAGTTAGTGGACCACTAAAAGGCTCAGTGTCCTGTTCAAGTGAGCACCAAGTATGAATCCGAAACTTACCTGCTTGCGTAGTCTTGACCTCCTAGCTGACTCTCGATTAGACTGTTTCCTCTTCTGTCTTTTCAACTCACGATCATCCTATCAAGATCAGACACATTAGGAGGTTGAAGGGAGTAATGCAATGGTAATGAAAAGTAAACGATATCAACAAAAAAAAATTATTTTTTCGGATCAATTGTCATATAAGCACAAAGATGGAAAATATTGACCGCCAAAAGCAATATGAGAGCAGAACATTTTTTACAAAAACAACTATGTGACCCATACTTGTTGCATCCATTGTTCGCCAAGTGCACCAGCTCCAGGGACACCAGGTTGATTGTGTCTCATTTTGGCGGCTTCAGCACCAGCAGAAGATGCATTCCATAAGTCCATTCCAATATTAAGATTCGTTGCAGGCATCGAGACAACTGGATTTCCAGGAACAGATGATTGAGAAATGGGTCCAGTAGTATTGTTCTGCGCGTTGGCTCCTGAAGTTCATGGAAACACTAACCTATTTCAGCAACAGCGGGAAAAAAAAAAAGATACTTATGATTGCAGGTGAGGTGATACATACCATCAACAAGCATGAGGTCAAAGCTTCCCTTCTTGTTTCTAGCTGATTCCTACCAAGATAGAAGTCATTAGACCAAAAATACATACAGAAAACTGGTCAATATGTTTGTAAATTAATTAATACAATTTAGACTTGTGAAAAAAAAGACAGACTCATATTGAAGGTGTGTCCGGTGTATGACAAGTGTCGCCGACACGACACTGAAAAATGCATTTACATTCAATTACACAATTTTTTTCTCAAACTATTACCGGCGTGGATGTGGATGTGTCTGTGTTTCAGGTTGTTATTACTAAAAGCAAATGAGAGCACATGTAACGATGGTAATCTGTCATATACCTGTTGGTTTTCATCGCTAGCATTAGATGAACCCTCTGAACCACTGTCACCACTGTTTAAGGATATAAAATTCATATTAAGAATGAAAATTGAAGAGGAAAAATCTCAAAACGATCTCAAATAAACAAGAGGTTTGCCAAACCTATGTGAAAAGCCATCATTGCCTGAACCTGATCCTGCCTTTCCACTCTCTCCTGCTTTGGCACTTGTATTTGCAGAAGTGCCCTTCGGTTTTTTAGATGAATCCTTATCCTTTACATCAGGTCCCTTCCCTTCAAACTCTGTAGTTTGGTGCATAGCACTTGGAGTCTAGCAAAATGATAAAACTAAGGAAACTAAACGAACACAAGAAAACAAGTATAACGAATTATATGCCAAATATTGATAAAAATGGCAAAAAAGTTGCCTGGAAAAATGTTAATTAGCAGATGAAAAAATCATATTTTTCTGCTGAGACATAGACGCGGTGTACCTATTAGAGAATGAAAAAAATGACTAACCACTACCATGCTAGGATGAGCATAGATATTCCCAGGAGGGTACATTGCAGGATACGGAACTGGAGTCCCGTATGGCGCCATCATAGGATGCTGAAAAAATCAACAAAATTGTGCATGAGAAGATTATCAGACATAGAGTATAATAATTGCATACATCTCAAATGATGGACACCATTTACCTGGCCTCCCCACATATAAGGATGCGGGGTTGGTGAAGCAACAGTTGAGGCATAATAGGGAGGCGGAGCGGCTCCAGGATTATAGTAGGCCTAAATAAGAAGCTAATCATCAGTTACATAATAGGGACTGTTTGGATTGACTTATTTGAGCTTAACTACAGACATAAGCCCTTGTGTGACCGTTTGAGAGAGGTTATAGAAGCAGTAAGCCATGTTCAGCTTATTTTTATAAGCTCTCCGGAATAGCTTATAAAAATAGCTTATAGTTTATATGAAAACAGTTCGACTTTATTTTATCTTTCATTATAGAAATAGCTTATTCATAGACACTTGTATGATAAGTGCTTGTGCTAGAAACACTAATTATGCTGTTTATCCAAACAGGATTATAATTTGTCTGCAGAAGTGCTTAGAAGTCAAAGTGTGATGAAAAAAAATCTATCATATGTTCCATTACCTGCATGGAGGTTGACCAATCTGGATATGATGGTTGTACTGTTGGTGTTGGTACTTCCTGTTAGTGCAAGCCGAAATGATAAGGAAACATATACGAGGGAGAACAAGTAGAAGAAAATCGTATACGAAGTTAGGCAAGAACCTGAGTTGATGAAGATGTTTTAGAAGGTTTAGTTGTGCTATCCTCCTTAGTCCCCATAAAAATCAGCTTAGAAACACTGCCCTTTCGGTGCACCAAACAAAAAGACCGATGATCAAGTATTGATATCTGAGGAGGTCGTCTTAAGATCAACTTGAACAGCTACTCAGTGTAACAAATCACATACGGAATACTGAAATGCAAATTACATGTCATTATAAACACTCATCAAATAGCAGAAACTATCAAATCTAAAGCAAAATTATAAACTAAATGGTTCTTAGATACATGATCTTTTAACTACAAACTTTGTAGAGGAAGCACAATTCAAGAAACAAATCTTACTAATTTTGATTATAGTCCAAAAACGACTTCAAATACCCAGTCGTTAACGTATAATTGTACTTTTATCTAATTGACGAGAGACAGTGTGCTCAACCATAAGATATATCCTCCTATACAATACAAAGGATGATTTCCATTCATCTCCCACTAAAGGAAGACAAATAACAATATTCAAATTTGTCAGAGTTACAAATGTCAATAAGCATTCTTATCTTATGCATTGCATGCAGCAATGGATGTTTATTTTAACATAAACTCAAACGTGCAATTTCAGTTATGAGAATCTAGAATTTTAATATACCATTTTTTTATGAGTTAAGTATAACATTATTATTGTACCAAAAAAAAAAGAGTATAACATTATTAATTGTTTATTGTGTTTTGGGTCAACCTGGGGTTTGACCTGGTGGTGTGGGCTTTAGACCTCAAAGTGTGCTCCTCTCTAGGTCTTAGGTTCAAATACCCTTGTGCTAACAATTTCAGTGTTGGGCCAGTCCACACACGGACTTGCTCTAGCTTCAATTGGGTCCGCCGCTAGTGGACGATGAGATTGGTCCCCAAATTAGTTTCCAAAAGAAAAATAATTGTTTTGGGTCAATTTTAATATAACCTATACAATTATAATTCTTTTTTTTTTGGTATTCTATACCATGCCATCAACTACTAAATTGTCATCATACTAATATCCTAACTCTTTGAAAGTACAGATAGAAAATATAGGAAGATTTTCTTCTCACGAATATAATTAAATAATTGTATCTGTCCCCTTATTTTTCTCTTCTATACACCTTCAAAGCAATTTTTTTTCCTTTGCGTGTAAGTTATTATATTATCCACAGAAGATGCTAGCTTTCTATTGTACTATTTGTTATCTTCTTTCCTCTTTTAGATCAGTGAACCAAACCAAACCAAACCAAAACCTACTTCAACCAAATACCATATCAAAATCATGGTAAAATAGAACCTAAGCAAGTATAATTAAGCACTAGCAATTCCTCCTCCACTTAATTTTCTTTTTTAATTAAGAGAATGCCACAACAACACACCCAAAAGCCATAATAACAAACTTAAATAAACTCAAAATTCTGTATTAATTTTATAATTCATTTAACCATTATTTACCTTTTCAAGCTACCCTTTTGTGTATTATCAAATAAAGAAATTTACAAAGCAAATAAAGAAAATTGACTAAGTAACCCAAATATACCAAGATATGAAAAAAGAAAAATAAAAAATGAAGCATTGGTGTATACTAAAAAGGTATATGTAAAAAGAGAAATACTAATTAAGCATATGATAAGGTCCAAAAATGGATCTTGCAGAAATTGGTATTAAGAGAAGAGAGAAAATAGGGACTGACCTGTTTTCATGGCGTTAAGAAAAAAGGATGAGGTGGAAGTCCAAGTGGGATGAGACAAACAAAGTCTAAAACACAACACTCTTTCTTAGCTTTGGTTTTGGTTTGTTCTACTTATGTTGTTTTCTAGTGTTATAGTAGCTACCTAAATTCAAACCAAACACTTCTTGTTTCTGTGTTTAAGGTAAAAATAAAATAAGGTAATAAATACTAAATAGTAAATGTTTGTTTTTATTTTTCCACAACCCTTCGTGGATTTTGTGTTGTGTTGAGTATTTATTTATGTGGTTGAAATGTGAAGTTTTGAAAGCAAATATAGGAGTGAGAGTGAAGGAAAGAAAAAGTGGGAGGGTAGAGAGAGAGAGAGAAAGAGAAGGAGTGTGAGTTGGATTGGGTTTAGGGATTGTGGGGTGACACGTGCGAAGAAGAGGGTTACAGCTGTGGGCTGTCCATGTCTCACTGGATTAGGTTTGGGACAATTTATGTTACAAGATGACTCATCTGACAACTATGTGCCTTTCTGGATAACCTTTTTTAATATTATTTTTTTCATACCAAAATTTTATATTTTTATTTAATAAAGTTAATATTTTTTAATAGAAGAAATAACAAATAACTATTTAAACTCACTCATACATTTAAGTTGAACAGACACAGTTCAAACACTGATCACGATGTCCGATCTTACAATCTTAGTATTCGAGTAAATAGGCAGTCACCCCCTCTCTGAAATTGTAAGTTTCGTCAATTACCCTCTGACGTTGACAAAACCTCAATTATCCCCATGAAATTGCACAACGTTAATCAGTTTACTCCCTCCGTCAAATTCTTCTGTTAGTCAACATCACATTTTACAAATATCCCTCCTGAAGTTTTGCATTCTGTGCAAAATGCCCCCAAACCTAATTTTATATTTTTTTTCTTATACTTGACTCAAAAGATATTAAAGACAAACAATTAACGGTTGGTGGGATTTAGTATGGAAAAGGTTAGTTGTTTTCCATCATAGAAAAGTTGATTTTTAACCATCAGAACATATGATGAGCATAGCTTTATGATAGGCGGCCCACACTAGATTTTTTATGCAATTCATATTCATCTTGTTCACATACCCCAAAAGGGAAAAAAATTCAGTACCATGTTTCATTTCATTATCATTGTTTTTTCTTCTCCAAGTGTTCTAGTAACCCACCTTTGCCATTTTCATAGGGCATCTTCCTTCTTGTTTCTTCAATCAGTAAACCCACCAAAATCTTATTTTATTTCCTTTCCATTTATTAATTCATAATTATTTTATTTCCTTGTTCCATTCATTAATTCATAATTATGTTGGATGAATATAAAGAAAAAAATCTTGGCAATAATAACTTCCACTTTAAATCTCAGAGATAATTGACACTCATGTTTACAATTTGCTTCCTAAAAATTTAAAGAGTTTCCTCCAATTACAATTTTCTATGTAGCAGAATGATGGCATGAGTAGAAATATGGGTGACTTAATATGTTTATTTAAGAAAGGTTGTGGTAATTATTGTTACGTGATTTATCAGATCTGAAAATTTTCTACTTGTGGATTTCTAGATCTGAGCTTGTAGAAAGAAAAATTGGTGAAGATGAAGATTTCTTTGAAGAACACATGAAGATAAATATTTAACTTTTAATTAAAAAAGTATCTGAGCTAACATGTTCATATGAGTTTCAATGAATGAGTTCTTATATTTTAAACTGGTTTTATACCATATTGGTTTGAAAGAGGTAAAGTGTTTGAAGGATTGAGGTTTTTGAGGTCACTGGTCACATATTGAGAAGTGGGTTTAATTTTGGTAGTGACATGAAATAGAGGGAATAAAAGATAGTGTAAAATTAATCTAGTGTTGGAAGGAGTATGATAAGAGTGCGTTCTTTATTTAATCTAATGAGTAAAACTTACTTTCCCATGGTTGGAAACAACTCCCCTTTCCCATGCTAAATTCCACTGGACTATTTGGTTGTCCCTTATATTATGTTTGAAACTGAATAGTTGTTTCTTATGCACCTATGCTTTTCTGTTTCATTCCTATGCTTCAATATTGTCATGATCTATTTAATAGGCTCAACTTCAGAACCAAGAAAACTCCCAAAACCCAACAATATGTGAAATGAGTTTCTAATTTTGCTGACAAACTAATGCATCTCCAATTCCAATCCAAAGCTAAAGCAAGATTTAGGGGACTATTGTTTAATCTATGAGGTGTGTTTATTTACTATTCGTTTAATTTTTTCATATCCTCTGTGATTTCAAAATAGTGGATGATGCCACATGGTAATGAATTATATTGTTGAATGATAATAGTGTATATTGTCACTTGATATAATTTTCATAATCAGATAAGTATTGCAAACTAAAACCTTTAGAAACAATGTCATCTATAATCATTGGTTAAAAAAAATGTCATCTAATCTATTTATAAAACAAAGCACATCAATTTAAATATGTAACTAAGTTGAAAAATATTATAATTATACATTTTTTTACAAGGATATCAACCACTATGTTAATTGTTTACCTTTAATATATTTTGAGTCAAGTATAAGAAAATAAAATAAAATATTCAAGTTCGGGGGACATTTTGTACGTAAGTGCAAAACTTCATGAGATGTATTTGCAAAAGTGATGTTGACTAACAGGAGAATTTGACGGAAGAGATAAATAGATTAACGTTGTGAAATTTTAGAGAGGTAATTGAAGTTTTGTTAACGTTAAGAAGATAATTGACAAAACTTACAATTTCATAAAAAAATTGTCTTTTTACTCCTAACTATTCTTATTAATTGTGTTAAGACGTGTAGAATGAACTATGATACGTGGATTGAAAAAATTAACTACTACGTAGTACTTCTTTGGACTACATGTATTTTTTGTCTAAAAATAAAAAAAAGTTATTTAAGCCTAAAAAGTTACTAAAGCCGGTTTTAGTTATGAAAATCAAAATCATAAATAAAATAAAAATGACTAAAAGTGTCCTTCTAAAGATAAGGATGATAATGGGTACTCTTTAGACATGGTGTTAAAGTGTTCATTCTCGTATTTGCGTTTGTAAAAATGTTCATACCCGAGTCCGTATACTCATGGGCAACAACTTTAGTGTTTATACCCGTATCTATTACACGCACTTTAACTATTAAAAAACAGTAAAAAAACATCACAATTGAAATAAAACTATGATCTAAACTTTTTCAAATCAACTCATAAAATAGTACGAATCGTATTATTTAGCCTAAATGGCTTAATAACAGTTTTCGCCCCCTAACTTTCACGAAGTTACGATTTTGGTCCCCTAAGAAAAAAATTACAAAACCGCCGCATAAGTTTTGCAACTGTAGTAGTTTTGGCCCCCCAAGGCAAAAATAAAAATAAAAATAATAACACGTGACACCTCAATTAGGGTGCCACGTCAGCGTAGACCGAGTCAAAATTTGCCTTGGGGAGCAAAATTGTCATATGTGCAAAACTTAGGGGGCGGTTTTGTAGTTTTTTCTTCTTAGAGGGCCAAAATTACAACTTTGAAAAAGTTAGGGGGCTAAAACTGCTATTAAGCCTATATAAATATGTATATGCAGATTGCAGAGTTGGGCAATATAGTGTCCTTACCCATGCTTATAACCCATTTAAGTTTACGGGTAATTATCCGGATCCAAGTCCAAACTCATAAAAATTGGATTTTACCATATCCAATGAGGGTATTTTTTTGCAGGTACTCGTCGAGTTTGTGTCTAATTATCATCCATACTCTAAGAAAATGACTAAAGTTCAACATTAGGAGACTAAATTCGTAAATTAAGATAAATTAGAAGATTAAGATTGTATTAAAACCAACAATTTAGTGTTATCTTTTTGTGCTTGTTTTGTTTCATAACAAAGAAAGTCAAAAAGTGATATCATGTATATAAAATTAATTTGGGTTAAGTAAGTTTTTCATCCTTATAAATGTAGTAAATTTTGATTTTAGTCTCTAAAAAATAAAATGAGATGTTTTTATCATCACAAATTTTTTGTTTTAGTTTTGGTCCATAATGAATATAATTTTGATATCTTTTTGACATTTTGTAAACATAATATCAACAGAGAAAGGTTGAACATAATAAATGGACATAACATGGATACATCTTAATCATAAAAGAGTTATGATCTTGACATTCATATGAATATAAGTTGGTCATTAAGGACAAAAAATAAAATAAATTTTTTTGTGAGGATGAAAACATTATATTTTATTTTTTAAGGATTAAAATTAAAATTCACTATAATTATAAAGACGAGAATAACAATTCAATTTTTTTAGGCACAATTTAGGGTCCGTTTACTTTGTAAAAATAGTTTTTATTTTATTTTCAAAGACGTATTAATTTGAGTTGTTACTGAGGAGAGTAAGCGACTTTCGATATGAATGATGTGTTTTTGCGAACAATGAAGATTTCAAAAATTATTTTCATTATTTTTGAAAATGCATCATTTTTAACTAACATTTTATCTCCTCTTCAAAAGTCTCTCATCAAATGAACACATATTTTAGAAAATGGAAACAAGTATAAACAAAACCTCATTCTGTTGTTTATCAAGAATTACAAATTTTGACTTTTTTTTTTTTACAAAAATAAACGATATTCATTCATTTAAATTGATAGAGTATATCGATATAATGGAAATTCGATAAAAACAAAAAGGATGAATCTGTGTACAAACTCACAACATCCATGTTAACAGGATAAAACGGAAAATACTAAAGCCTACACATATGACTATATTTAAGTTTCCAGAATACCCACATCTCCGGATCTGCAACGCTGACGACTCCAAAGTCATTGATTTGATCTGCACTGTATCGAACGTGATTTGACAATCTGAATCGAACAAATACTTGAAAGAAATAAGAAAGACAAACAACGTCGCACAAAGACGACGAACAAAACAATGTCGCACTAAGGCGACGAAATCACAAAAGAAAAAACTAAATAGATGTGAAAATCACTTATTTTAATAGAAGAGAAATAGAAAAACGAGTTAGAGAGGTGATTTTGGGTCGAAAATTGATCATAAATCATCCCTCTTTGGTGGATGAAGGAGAAAAAACTAGGGTTTTGGTGACGGCTCACAAGAGAGAAGAGAAGAGATTCCTTCTCCCTTTTATTTACAAATTTTGACTTATCATTCTTCAGGAGTTCTTCCTTCCTTGAAATTAAGTATATGATTCATATATCATCATCAACGTACGAGAATATCCAAAATGCATTTTCGAATAAAAAATTGTTTGTGGAATTATTATAAGTTTGATTGAAGTATTCTCTTGTATAAAATCAGAAAATAATCCTTCGAGATAAAGATTTATTTAAGGAGATAATTTTTAGCTAGATATTTCTATACACACAAACTGTAATAAGAAAGTATACCGCATACACGCCAAAAAATTAATAGTACACCCCTCTAATTCGTTTTTTTTATTTCCCTTCTATTAAAATAAATGATTTTCATATCTATTTAGATTTTTTTTGTGTGATTTCGTCGTCTTAGTGAGACATTGTTTTGTTCGTCGTCTTTGTGCGATGTTGTTTGTCTTTCTTATTTCTTTCAGGTATTTGTTCGATTCAAATTGTCAGATCAAAAATATGGCCTCATTCCATCGTCTATAAAGAATGGTTGGTATTATAATTAGTTTTTTTCCCTTTCTTTTGGTTTGATTTCTTTGATCAATTTAATGTTTAGTCATGCATTCTTAGTGAAATAAAAATGTGGT
>Ga0228710_1007004_pt1 | contig 16838 bp, 15 predicted proteins | sample MedpolnodulmetaG_FD_177995 | JGI IMG/M metagenome (GOLD analysis project Ga0228710, IMG submission 177995) | Root nodule microbial communities from Medicago polymorpha collected in Santa Monica, California, United States - pink nodules | ecosystem: Host-associated > Plants > Roots > Nodule... | reverse complement strand
TTTTTTTTTTTTTAACTTACTAGTTATTTACGTAAGAACCTACCTTACTAGTTATTTACACTCATTTTCATCATTTTAAAATGACCCACACAAGTTTTTTTTATAAACAAACATAAGAAAGTTGGTGTAAATTAATAAAATAAGTGTTAAATATTTAAAGAAAAGTGGGTGTAAATTAACAAAGTGGGTGTTAATAATTTAAAGAAACTTACAAAATCAACCGCCAACTACAAGTTTTAAATAACAAAGGTTAGTTGTTTTTTAGTCAAAGCCAAGTGGGTGCAGGTTGCTAATTTACTCAATGATTTTAGGTGAGTGTAAATTAGCAGCCCCCATATATATAAACTGATATTTTAAATTAAAATGAAATATTAATATTAATAAAGGGTCTTGCTAACAAGTGCCCCAAGGGCACATGATAAAGATTTAAAAAAGGAAATAATTAATAATAAATTTTATGTTAAAAAAGTTACTTTTTAATATTTCAATGTGTTGAATATACAACTTTTAAGACAAACCTTCCACTTTAAACTTCTTATCAAGTGTTCTAAGGACACTTATTAGCATTTTCTATTAATAAATGTATTCATTTTTTAGATTAACTGTGGGATCCCTCCCTTTCAAATAAATTGAGAAAAAAATTTGTGATTTTGCATTCGAATAAAAAGAGATCAATATTCTTAAATCTTGAGTAATTGCTTGCAAGCACAAAATTGGATGAAGCCACTAAGAATGGTAATTGAAAGAGTGCTCCTTGTGCTTAAGTATTTAGTTGTTTCTTTCCTTCTAGATAATTCAAATACAAGATAACCATAAGAGATGTATGGCGATGATGCTTTGATGATCCTCCTAAATGACCAAATTGATGAAGATGATCAAAGATGGGAGCTATATTCACCATAACATAACCCAACCAATGCAAAACCATATTCCAAATTGATCCAAAAAATCATAGTGCAAAATCAAATGATTGCTATCCTGATCCACAACCACCAACACACAAAAGCTGCTGGTTTTGAAGTATGTCGCGCCGTAATAAATTATTTGTTGTTGGTATTCGATTTTGAAGGAGATGCCCAACAAAAATGTTGATTTTTATGGAACCGCCTTATGCCAAATGATGTCTGAAGTCACTTGAGGTGGACCGGTATCAAAAGATCAAGTGATGATAAGCTGAGATGACTGTGTAACGCTTAGACGAGTGAATTTTCCAAAGCCACATGTCTGACTTGTCAACCATCAACACAATGTTAAGCAACACAATACCATATTCCTGAACCTGCTCCTCCTCCTAAGCAAATAAACATCTATGCACTTCCACCCCTCCCCATCCTCCTCCCACCCTAGAAAATTAATCTCTAAAATGGACACCAGTTTATTCTCTGCTAACTCAAAAGGACGACTGAATCAATCTTTTAAAGTGCCCCCTTCCAACCAAGGATCCCACCAAACTAGAGTAGTCGACACATCACCAACATTACACAATTCTACCTCCAACCTCTCGGTAACGGGCAGCCAAGACACTATACCACAATCTATCTATCTCCTTCGTTAACCTCCAACACCACTTTTCCAAAAGAGCCACATTAAATTCCTTCATTCTCCGACTCCCAATCCTCCAACCTCCTTCTTCAAGCAAACATTGTCCCATTTGATTCATGTTATTTCCCTAAAATCCCCACCCCCCATAAAAAAAATAGATTCAATAGAAGAAAATACCTGCGGGAACCTTGAAGAAGGAAAGGTAGTAGACCGGAAGAAATGACATGACAGACTTCACAAGAACCAAGCGACCCCATAGAAAAACTTCTACTTTTCCAAACTAACAATCTAGATTTAATATGATCAACCAGAGGTGTCCAAAAATTTAATTTACGATTATCGCCACCTATAGGTAAACCCAAACAAGAGAAGGGTAGAAGATCCAGTTTTACAACTAAGCACCATTGAAGCTTCTGCCAACCAAGAATTAGAAACATTCACCCCAACCAACTGATTATTGTGGAAATTAACTTTAAGACCCAAAATCACCTTAAAGAGAATTAAATCTGCTTTCAAAGATCTAATGTTGGCTCAACTTTTATTACCAATCAACGAGGTGTCATCCACGAATTGAAGATGAGAAAAAATGACTCCAAAACCATCACCAACCTTATAACCAGCAAAGAGACCTTCTACTACAGTGGCTTTCGTTGGAAGGTTAAAAATAAGAAAGGTTAAAATGGATCACCTTGACGGGGCCCTCGTTGGAAGGAGAATTCTGCTGTTGGGCTACCGTTAACAAGAACATAAATTGTAGCTGTGCTAATACACTCTTTAATCTATTTTCTCCATAACGTTGGTAAATTCATTTTAGACAAAATGACATGCAAGTAATTTCAATCCACTAAGTCAAAAACTTTCTCGAAATCAACTTTAAAAAGAACTAAATCTTTTTTTTTTAATTTTCTAGCATTATCCACCAACTCATTATCAATTAAAATACCGTCAAAAATTTGACGACCATAAATAAAAGCTGATTAATTATGCAGTCCTCTTCTCTGACCTTATCTAATTGGCTAGCTACTTAAATCAAACCATTTAGATCACAACTACACCTTAAGAATAAAATTTCAAAGTATTAAAACAATCAAAAGTGAAAATTATAAACTTATTTTATTAAAGAAATTCTCCTATAGTAAAGTTTAATCTAAACTTGATAAAAAAATATTTACCAAAATTCTTACTGTATATATCTCGTTAATAATCTACGTGCCATGTGCAACAGGTATGGCAAATATGATAATGCATTTGTATCCGATTTTTCGCTCTATGGAGGACAAAGATGGCGAGTCTCCTCTAGAAATTCTTGCTACTAGGAAATCAGCTTTTAAGAGTGGAAATAAGCTATCATGGTGGAAGAAAATTTTGTACAACTGTAAGTGACAATCTCTCTCTGTCTCTCTCAATATATATATATATATATATATATATATATGGTATAAAAACAAATATATTTTTTTTTATAAAAACTAGCGAAAAGATGGGCACTCTCGTGCCCGTTTTTCTGCTCTTTTTATTGCGCTAACGTTTGAAAATTATGAACAGTTTTTTTTTTTATGAAATTTTGGTTTTGATTAAAACTAAAAAAATATAAATGTTTGTTGCTTTCAAGTTATAAAAAATCAAAATAACCATGATTATCTATTTCAACGACACCGACAATAATACAATATAACAAAAAAATATAATCTAAATTCTTTTTTTCATGACACCAACAACAATTTTATTATAGATAAAGTTGTTTAATGGTATAATTGGAATGATTGAAAAGTAAGTATAAATATACTTATCTAGTTTGTTACACTTTTTAAATGATAAAGAGAAAAAAACAAGAAAAAAAAATTGTTTGTTACATTTGGTTTAATATTTAAATTTATTCTTATCTATTTGTTACATGTGTTATTTGTATTGAAAATTGAGGGTATTTCTGAAGAAAAAAAATCCAACTCAAAGGTGCTGAAAGGGGTAGTTTCTTTATATATAGTATAGATAAATTAAACCAATTTTAAATTCCAAATTTTCATTTGAAATGCTTAATAATTGGACTCGAAATCACTTAATAATAGATATTTTGATATATCATAGGTGTCTCCCAGCATACTCTTAGTTATGTGCTTTGATACGAAATATAGAGATATAGCTTTCAATAGCTTCTTAGCAACTTGGTGGTCTTTGGGGTCTTTCGATTCATTCATCATGTTAAGTATGTGAAGACACACCTCCACCAGGGTACAATTATAGTACTTAACATGCAACATTGCTAGGTTGGTCGTCGTGGTAGCTCTCCATCTAAGAAGAGGTTGAGTTGTGACAAAAATCCTAGATAGATATTGGAGCATCTATAGGCTTTTCTAAGATCTTGTTTAAGTTCAATCAATCTTTCTTGTTCCCATCTCCTTTTGGTAGTTAGGGACTCAACTCACATCAAACAAACATTTCCATTAATCCCATCTCATGCCGGTCTTACGGAATTTGGCATTAATCAAGTTTTACTTTCAAAGATTTGGCATTAAAAGAGTTTGTTTGAAAGAAGCACGAAGCTCTAATTCTTTAAATCTAAAGCGAATAATATCATAACCTCATCATGTCTAAACTACAAAAAGGGGTTTAGCTCATGATGACCTTAGCGACGAAGATGAAGATGAAATGAAACATAAATGAAAACATTAAAAAGATAAATTGATAGATAAAATAGAGTTATGAACAAATTACACTCCAACAAGGAAAGATGTGAGCTTGAAGCATCACCAAAGTAATTTTAACTCTAAATCACTAAGAACTAGCACTCATGCTCATCTATGGAGGAGATGAGATGGAGTGAAAACTCTAGTGGTTGCTAACCCTAACTGGAACTTGGCCACTAATTTCACTATGCAGAATTCTAGATCCTCGGCACCAACATGTGGTTGTGTTTTTATAGTACAAGGCTAAAAATATACGTTTCTCTTTGATGGATGATCCTCAAATGAAAAATAAGAACCTTATAGACTCCAAAAGTCTCTTAAATACAAATATTTCATACATTTGAATTGATCACCTATCATAACAAAATAAGTTATTTTCATGCACATAATTAATTTATCAACAATTTTATTTAAACACTCAAATTTTTCCCACACACTTTCAACACTTTATTTTCTCTCTATTCATATCATATCATCACTTTATAACATCTATCACATTACTCTACCTTATCTATATATCTCTCAACGTGTTTACACCGCTCTATTGGGGTGTCTAACATATTTTCCTTAATTTATTACTCCATTATTTACTTAATCGATTAAATGAACTTCATAATTGATTATTTGCTGCAAAATAAAAACCTAACGACTTCTAGGATCCGTTTGGTTCAACGGAGGGGAGGAGAGGGGATATATTTTAATGGAGGAGAGGGGAAGGAAATGGAGTTATATCAATTAAATATATGCTTAGTTCACAAGAGGGAAGGGAGGGGAGGAGAGAGATTTTAATTAAATATATGTTTGATTCAATACAATATGGTAAGAAAGAAGCTTATATCATTTTATTACTTAAATGTGCTCAATACAATATGGTATTTCTACCAAAATCTGGAATCTAGCAGGGGGAGAGATTTTAAAACCACATTAATTTTTTTATCCCTCCATTCTTAAAAAAATCTCATGATTTTAAAATTATTCACTTTCTAATAAATGAAACATGAAAAACTCAATAACCGAAAACTTCATAAATAATCAAATATCAAAGCTCTAACAAAATATTAGATAATCATAGATTTTTCTTGTAAAAAAAAGTATTCGTAAATATTAGAATACAATATAAAATTATTTGAACTTTTTTTATAGATAGTAATTTTTTATCTTGACAATCCATCTAATATTTGCTAAATTAAGTTGTATATAAATATGTAAAAGAAATTATTAATAAATGTTTTAATATGCATACAACGAAAAAGTATAAACCAAATATATTAAGAAAAAATAATTAAGAATAGAACACGTACCATTTCATAAAATATAAGAACAAATTTTTTTTTTTAAACAAGGCAAAACGGATTATATTAACAAACCAACAGAGGTCTACCTCGCACAAGGCGTGTTAAAGTAAAACGCACAAAGTCAATTACAAAGATACCAAAGCCTATAACAATGGAACCCGACGAACATGAAACAAGAAAGACAAAATTACATAATTAAACCCATACAGTCGAGAGGGTATCGCCACCAATCATGATAACCAAAAGCAAAAATAAACAAATTTGCCTTCAACCACACAAATGACAACAACATAACCTTGTCTAAAGCACATGTAAATCCGATGTCGTGTTTTTGAAAACCCAATTATTCCTTTTCTTCCAAATAGTCCAAACAGATGCAAGACAAAGCAACCTAAAGAATGAATGAGATGAACGAGACAAACTAGGAAACTATCCAGACTGAAGGAAATGCTCGCGTAAAACCATAGAGTCAACCGTGGAAATGCCTAACCACCACCGGATGAGATACCACAAGCCGCCGAATAAATTGCAACCCAAAACAAGATGGACAACTTTTTTTGTAGAAACGCACCCACCAACACAAACGCTGTCGCCTTCCTGAAGAACCCTCATCCGCATCAGATTATCCCAAGTTGGAAGCTTGTTGTGGATAAGACGCCAAGAGAACAAAGAGACTTTTAACGGAACCCGTTTATGCCAAATATTATCAATCAAACCCCTATCAATAGGTTCTTCTGCACTGACGGAATAACCTTTAATAGGATCAAGTTGCGACCGCCACTTGTTAAGAACGTTAATCGGCAAAACAATGTTACGTAACAGTGAAATACCTTCCCTAACATTCTCCTCTTCCCATGCGAAAAGTCTCCTCCTCCACCGCCATGCATCTCCCCCTTCCTTCCACTCTAACTGCGACATCTCCGCTACTAATGCCCACCTGTTCTCGGCTAGCTCAAACATTCTACTGAATCTAACCCCTAACAGAGCTCCTCCGAACCAATTATCCATCCAAAAGAAGGTGCCATTCCCATTACCCACAACCCGAAAAATATTATCATCAAACCAACGCCCCACTCATACACCCACACCCTCATAGACACTAGCCACCTTCCGCCACCACAACAAACTATTCCTCCCCCCTTCTCTTAACCGCCCCCTCCTCACCATATTTGGCCACAAAAACACGACACCAAAGCCCCTCCTTATCCGTAAGCATCCTCCAACACCACTTCCCTAACAAAGCTAAATTAAATTCTTCCAAACGCCTGACACCTAAACTGCCCTCCTCCTTAGGTAAACAAACAGAGTCCCACTTTACCCAAGATATTTTCCCAACATCCTCACCACCCCCCTAAAAAAATCTTTTAAAAATAGATTCAATAGAAGAAATTATACACGTGGGAGCCTTGAAGAAAGAAAGAAAGTAAACCAGAAGCGAAGGTAATACAGATTTCGGGAGAACTAGGCGACCACCTAACGCAGATATTTGCTCTTCCACTTAGGCAAACGAGAAAATGATATGATCAATCACAGGTTTCCAAAAGCCCACCAATAGGCAAACCTAAGTACACGAATGGGATAGTCCTGGTCCTATAATTCATCACCAAGGTAGCTTCATTCAACCATGAATCATAAACATGCACACACGTTAACATACTCCTGTTAAAATTAACCTTTAACCCAAAAATATCTTCAAAAAAGATCAGCATCGTGCTCATAGAGCGCACATTAGCCCAGCTCTTTTCACTAATAATTAAAGTATCCTTCGCAAATTGGAGATGAGGTATTTGCACCGTGTTTTGACACCCAACATGGTACCCCCGGAATAACCCAACATCGACCAAATAATTCATCAACACGTTCGACCCTTCGGCCGCTAATAGAAACAAAAATGGAGATAAAGGGTCTCCTTGCCGAAGCCCCCTCTCCATCAGAAACTCATCGGTAGGGCAGCCATTAACTATAACTGAGTCTGTTGCGGAACCAACACATTCTAAAATCCACTTCCCCATAAAGTCGGAAAATTCATTTTATTCATTACCGAATCCAGATACTTCCAGTCCACCGAGTCATAAGCCTTTTCAAAATCCACGTTAAACAAGATCGTTTCCTTCTTAAGGTGCCGAGCTTCTTCCACCACCTGATTGGCAATAAGGATACCATCTAAAATCTGCCTACCTTTAACAAACGCCGACTGAGAATCTGAAATGACGGTCCCAATCACACTTCTCAATCTGTTAGCTAGGACCTTAACAAGAACCTTATACATACATCCCACCAAGGAAATTGGTCAAAAATCCTTCAACCGTTGAGTACTAACCACCTTTGGAATAAGGGCAATAAAAGTCGAATTTATTCCCTTCGATAGCTTCCCGTTCCGATGAAATTCAGTCAAGAACCGCATAAAATCAACTTAGAGCTCACCCCAAAATTATTTAATGAAACCGAAGCTGATACCGTTTGGGCACGGACTCTTAAAACTACCGCAATTCCACACTACCTGCTTCACCTCCTCCAAAAAAAAGGTCGAATTAAATTCCCTGCATCAGTGTAAGTCAATCTAAGAAAATTTAGACCATCCACCCCTGGCCTCACAACATAGATAATGCTCAATAAAATGATAAAAAAACAATTGATTTTTGGACTCCCACGACTTGAATACCATTAACTTGCACCATCTGTATCGCATTGCAATGTCGCCTACTAGACATAATGCCATGACACTTTTCGGAATTTGTGTCGCCTTCTATCAACCAGTTTAGCCGCGCGTTTTGCAAATTCATGCTAGTCTGAACACGAGCCATAGAGTACAAGAAGTTCACTGAAAGATCATGAAGCTCCACCACCTCTTCTTCCGAAAGAGTGCACACTTCCCCCTTAGAGTATAGGGAAAACATATGCTCCTTCGCCGCTCTCATTTTGCCCTCCATGTTTTTAAAAGAGTTTGATGCCCTCTTTGAGGCTGACTTTAATCAACTTGAGCTTCTCCTTCAAGACATAACCCCCTATCCATCGATATTAAACGAACCCCAATTGTCACGAAAAAAGTATCCGTAACCAGGAAAATCAGCCCAACATTTCAACATTCTAAGAGGTCGCGGTCCCCAGTTTTTGTCGTCAACAGTTAACACCAACATAACATGGTCAGACAACCCCCTCTGTAAGGCCACCTGCACACATTTCCCGCACTCTGAACACCAATTACCAGACAGTAAAAACCTATCCAACCGACCCATAGAGGAACCATCTCCACGATACCAAGTAAAACATATCCCACAAATCGACAAATCTAGCAAAAAATTATCATCAATGAATTTATTAAAATTATCTGAGTCGTGTTGACGAAATAACGTCCCTCTGCCTTTCCTCTCTTTCATAGACCGAACTAAATTAAAATCTCCACAAAGGCAAACATTGTCATCACTGTAATTTTGAAGAAACATTGACAACCTATCCCACAAAGCCTGTTTAGCCGTCATGTCACAAGGAGCATAAATATTAACTTGCCAAGCTAATCCCCTTTCCTTTCTGAACTCGCAGCTTAGCCTGAACCGTGCCTGCCACAACAACGCAATCATTACTAACTTCTGTTGTTGCATGTCCCTCGTCTCCTAGCACAGGTGGGCCCTTAACCGCCGATGTAACAACTGGTTTTGTATGCGGTTGTTGTTGTTTCTACTGCTGATCTGTAACAGGACCTACATCCGCTGTTACTACTGTTTTTGCATACGGTTGCTATAGTTTCTTTTGTTGAACCGAAACAAGACTTGTATCCGTTATTACTACTAATTTTGCATGCGATTTCTGTTGCTGAACCAAAATAGAACATGTATCTGTTGTCACACACATAGCATCAAGCACAGTGGGTTGCGCAATCGGAGACCATTTCTTGTGTAATTCATTGATAAGCTCCTCCACATCACCTTTAACTTCATTAATGTCGTGCACCTCATCCTGTTCAAAAACGACATCGTTAAGTTCCGAACGTGTCTCTGATAGAAACGAGTCCTCCCCTAAACAATACCGTCATTCCTACACCAATTTTACTGTATAATGGAAACCATTAACCAATAGAGCCATAGACGTATTCATGACCTCCACCGAAGTAGTCAAAATGAGAATTCGGGCATAGTCGAGCCTTCCTTTATCTGTAGTGCACACATCTGCTTAAATGTATCTTCCACACTCTGAAACACAAAGTTTATAAAAAAAATTCATTTTATGCATGAATCAGAATACCATACAAGCGAAGCCATGTACCATGTTCATACACCACATCCTTCGCCGACCACTTGTGCACGTTAGAAAATAGCATTCCAAAAAAATCTACTGTGTCATTGAATACTTGTAGAACATCCACCTGGTCTAAACAGTGAAGAAAAACTCTATCTCCCCCCATCGGAGTCACTATAAAGTTATGAAATCTGACATCCTCAACCCGCTGTTGTAAAGGAAGAACAGGTTCCCCATTCACCACCGTCGCGACCACACCCGCCCTTGCCCATGCTCTATCCTCTTTCACATACCTACACATGTGCACCTTCTTTCGAAACTGCGGTAAGTCCCCAACATTAATTGACACTGCCGCAACTTCCTTGCCTTCAACCCCTACGCCCTCACCCATCAGCACCATGCTCTCCTACCTCTCCCCCTTCGCCTCTACCTTCTTAGTCAAAACCCCCTCTTCACCACTCCCTCCCCCTCTACACTTTCTCCCCTCACCGCCCACCGTGACCACCACCTGCCCCACTCTCACACTTTTATCTCCCTCCCCAACATCTCCCTTACCACCGCCCCCCATCACCTCCTTCTTCCCCCCTCACTTATTTCTCCCTTACCACATTTCAGCACATGAGATTGACCCACCTTCACACCATCCATGATCGACACTCCCTTGCCTTTATCTGAAACAACTGTATCATGCTTCGTAAATTCGTCGAAACTTGCTTCCCTAGCCCAAACCCTAAACTGTCAGAACCACACATTGTTCAGAGCTTGTGATAACTTGTTACTATTCTTCACATTCACGAACCTTACAAAACCATACACCTGCCCTCGATGATTCTGTTGCCGAGCCACATAAACATCAGAAAGTATGTCGCAAACCTCAAACCTAAATTTTAAAACAAATGAAGAAGAAAATAATACTTAATAGATAAATTGGAAAAAATAATGAGTAGCAAATTAGACATAGAAAGTGAAGACAATAAGAATACGTTGAAACATAAATAAATAAATAAATAAGCCTTAAACTTTTCATAAGAACAATTTTGACATTCTAAAATACATATGAGAATAACTATGTCAGTATAATTAAAATTGTATTAATTTTTCTCTCTTTCCCTCTCCTCCCCTACAAAAAACTTCAATTTGAAGGGGAACAATAAATGTGTTTACGAGGGATTTTACTCCCCTCCCTTCCCCTCCTCTCCCCTTCTAAAATTTGAACCAAACATAAAAAATTAAAAATATTCCTTCTCATCCCTCCCCCTCCATAAATCCTGAACCAAACGGACCCCTAGGCTATTGTTTATTGTTTTCTAAACATTCAAACAACTAACAATTACTTCCTCCGTCCCAAATTATATGACATCTTGGATATTTCACACGTATTAAGAAACGTAATTAATTTTGTGTGGGATAGAGATATTATGATTTGTTTTAAAAAATTGTCTTTAATAAATGATATGGAAAAGATAAATGAATGAATTGAAAGAAGAGAATAATAAATAATTACGAACATACTAATAAGAAGAGTATCATTAATATTTCATTGGTATTGTAAATCGACATATAATTTGAGAATTTTTTTTTCTTCGAAAACGACATTTAATTTGGGATGGAAGTAGTAATACATATGACATAGAACCACAAGATTTAAAAATCAGAGTGTTAAAGAAGCACATTACAAAAGAGAAATCATATTTGAACATCCATTTTGTTACAACTTTTGTGACAATTTTCTGTCTCATACTTACATTATTTTTTACTTTATCTCTCTATTGCTTTGGTTTTCGTACAAATACCTACTTTTTTTTTTTAATTTTTCAATTATGGTTTTCTCATAAGTTATCAACCAAATAGTTGTTCAAATAACAATCCTCTTACAAAAAGGTATACAAAATTTAGTTATTGGTGATACATAAAATTATATTTAAGATTAATAATACACCTTGTGAACCTTCTGTAGTTTTCTCGAAACACCTTGGGAAATTGAGGAGAAAATTATGGAAAATATGAGGGGGAACATATACCCATATGAAAGAATAAAGTTATGTACACCCTCCGGTCATAAATATAAGGAAAAAAAACAGCTTTCACGGTGATTAATAAATGAGTTAAGTGTATTTAATTTTCTAAATTTTGTGTAAAACATATTTTAAGTTAAATTGATTACAAACTTTTGGTTTCCCCTCACGTCAGAATATGCAACCATTTTCATGAAATTAATACACCAACTTTGTTGTACAACCTCATTTAAGAGTTAAATTGATTACAAACTTTTGGTTTCCCCTCACGTCAGAGTGTGCAACAATGAAACAATAGCTTAATTTAAGCTCATTCTATTGGAATCGACTATTCATTTTTTCGAATTAACCTCACATTTATTTCAAACACCACCCATTTAGATTCTTCTTAGTTTTTTGAAACAATTTCAATTCAACCTCACGTGTATTCCAAGAGTTCTGCACTATGTTGAAAACCACACTTGAATTAAAGAGGGATATATTAGGAATAGTAGTATTAAAAGTGGTTAGTTTTGCTTATATATTTGTGACCAACGATTGATGTCTTTTTTTTTTTGCATATATTTGTGACCAAAGGGTGTATGTGTAGTACATAATAGCATTATCTTCAAAATGATTCTAAGCAGAATTAAAGGATGATGTTGTTTCTTTTATTGGAAATGGTAACTTCTGACTTTAGGATACAAGTTAGAAAACTAAATATATATAAAATTAAAATTTTGGAAATTGTATATATTCAATATCTTGAAAGTTTGAAAATTTATCTTTTTAATACAAATCATTTCTTTTAATTTTCTTTTTTACCTCTTTAAATTGTGGTGAAAGGATACACGTTAGGATGACTCTTACTTTATTACTAGTCATGTGTTGATCTATAGTATCGTCTAATTAGGTATGAGCTTTACGTGTGGTTGTACATGATGGATGTTTTATTAGACGCTTTACTTTCTTCTAACTACTTTATTTATATACTAGATTGTTGATCCTTGCGTCGCACGGGTTTACTGTTAAGGGATTGACATACGAATAATAAAAGGAAATATATAATTGGTAACGGTGTAAAAAGGAACAGGTAATAATCCATACTAGACAAAATAAAACACTTCATAAAATGTATAAAATCTGAAAATATTATAAAAGAAATATGAAAGTTTTAGTACATTGACATGTAGTTTCATCACACATTGCGAAATACTTCCTCATATACGACGTTAGACGTCACATTGGTATCTTCACCATCTTCATCAGTGATCAATATCTTTAGTCCTTCTCTGGATGTAACTCTTGAAACGACAAATTACATCTTCTGTGTCGTACTCAACTATGTATGTTCTGTACTTCAATTAAAGCTTGGTGACAGTCTTGTCCAAATCAATGGAAAACAACATGTTACAAAAAAGTTGTAGGGTGACAACATGTTATGTGAGCACTTGAGCAATAGGGTGTTCATAAGTTGCAAATCGAAAGAGTGGTGCCAAAGGATAATTAGCAAAATACAGTGCGATTTAAATTGTACAATTCAAAAACACTACTGATATATGCTTCATTATGTTATATGCTTAAAAAAACACTACTAATAACAATCCAAAAACCATTACTTAAGTTATATGCTTCGAAAAACATGCTTTTTTAGGTGTCTATCTAATAAACCAACACCTGTGTACACATTATGCTCTATAATTAATTCTTTTTGAGCATCTGTTCCATAATTATTAATACAATTAAATTGATGATGATATTATTAGTTAAAAACAATGACCACCAGTAAAATAAATGACTACTTATTTAACAAAACAAAAAACCACCAAGTACTGCTGCAGAATCACTTTCCCCTTCCTCTATATGCAATCCGATCCAAGGAAAGGTGATTCTCACCTCAAAATTCATTCACAGTTGCACAATTTTTCTTGCAAAGAAAGAAATAATAAAAGTATGCATGGAAAATAAAGGCTAACAGCAGAATAAGGTTTTAAACGAAACAAAATTCAGATTAAGTTCAAAAAACATGACATTACACGACACAGTTTGAATCCTTAGATAATAGACCAAGAAATTGCGACAAAACTAAATTGGAAGACTGCCAAAATTGGTGTAAACATCTCAAACTAAAAACAAAAAATGCAAAAAGGATATTCCAATTCTCAAAAAATATGCATATCGATAAAATAATTTCCTTCACTTCTGAATCCCAAACACATATTCAGAAGGTTGTAAGGTCACGTCCTTCCATTTGCAAAAATCAAAATATCAAAATATATGATTCTTCTGTTGTCTGTGTAATTTACCATAGTTTAGGGTTTTTTTTTTTAGAGAAACACGGTTTAGTGTTTGCTATATATAGCCGAGTTTGCATGGAAATTAGGGTAGCCGAGTTTGCATTGAAATTAGGGTATTCTGTTTGTAAACGTATTAAATAAGTGTACAACAACTTGTCAAAAAAAAACTCTACAGAAACAATAGATATATACAAACGATGACACAACATAATAGGAATGAAAAACTCATCAGTGAGGAGAAATATTAGGGATTGATGCATTTTAGAAGGAATTTGTTAGGTTAAATTGGTGCGCTGCATTTTAAATGGAATTTGTTAGGTTAAATTAGTGTTAACCTAATGCAGCATTTTAGAAAGAAATTATTAGATTAAGTTGCTGCAGATCTAATAAAATTAATAAATAAGGATTATGTAATTAATAAAACTATGATGATAGTTCGTTAAATATATTATCAATATAGGTTAATTTTATTTCTTCGTTGTAATTTTCATACACCTTCATGTACTGCCACTACCATTTAGGATTGAAATCAAGAACAAAAAAAAAATCATATTTTTTTCTTTTGTTAAAAGATTATTCATCTTATATTTCATTGTTCCACTCATTTATTTATATTATCTTGCACTTAAATTTTTTAGAGTTTTGATTTGTTTCATATTACGTTATAGTTTCTCACATTTTCTTCTTTCCATTTTTTCCTATCATATGACAATATGACAAACCGCTTGCATTTCAATATATTTTTAATCATCTCTATCTTTTTGCTATTTCGCTTCTATATTTCAATTTTTTCTTGACAACGTATATATTTCTATTTTAAGTGAACCATTCTCATGCTCCATGTTTTTTTAATGAGAAAAAGAATTCAATTAATAACTAGTCAAATCACAAGAATTGACAAAGTAACAAAGTAATAAATAATAGTATGCTAATAACCACATTTCAATACCGAATCGCTATCCAAAAGAACAAGACTCGAGTAATACAACTACTTTATAATTCAGATCTAGAATTAAAATTGGAGTAAAAATTCAGAACTACAGCTTGCTTCACTCCTTCTACTTTGAAATAGACATTTTACTTTAAGGAAAGCCACGTGTAATTCTTTTATTCCACCACGTTTTTTTTTCATATCCAAAAATATGTTACTACTATATAGTGTTAAATGTTTGTTGTTCAAAAGAAAAATTCATAAAGAGCAATAATTAAAAGGTAAATCTTGTGGAATTCATGTCTTTTAGAAGTCTAAATGTCATTTACATGCATTGTTTTTTACTTTTATGCCTAAAGTCATCAAAATAAAAGTCTAATGTTCTTTATAAATTAAATTTTGATGTTAAAAGGTGTTTCAGTCAAAGTCTGGGATGCAAAAACTAGAATTGAATTGTATGAGAAGGGTCTTATGTCTGAAGACGAAGAAGACAAAGGTAAAGTCTTCAATAAATTGACTCTTATGATACCAAGTTATGCCCTTTATGTAATGTTTCAACATTTATTAGCTATTAATAGTTCTCATATTTATTTTATTTTTTAAAATAAATTGGTTTATTCTAAAAGGTCAAAGATTGAAAAAGATACAATAGTAAATATTGACCACATTGATGCTAACTAAATCGAAAGAAGACGTTCTTGTATTTGTTTACCATAAGATACCAAACGCATAAATTGGACAACATGACAAAAGCTATTGTTGTCAACATACAACTGATACTTAATCAGACAGAACATCCTACTACAGTTAATCAACAATAGGATAACGAAAAAACAAATATTTGGATGTTTTGTTCAAATTACATCATTCCACACACATTGGTGATGCTAGTTTTTGTACCCCTTGGTGGATTAAATTAATTATAGTTGGAAGAAGATCATTTAGTAATCTCAATGCATGTATCAAAATTTTCAATGATATCAAATTATTCCAAGTAACTCTAATCTTCTTTTACGAAAAAAAGATCTTCGATATTAAATTCTCAAATCCAACATTATCCACATCATCATTCATAGTAGTAGTATTAGATAATAAAACCCTAAAATTGAATATTAAATTATTAAGAGTCATTTTAGTGGTAATAGTTGACTAATCCTATAACCTCAATATGGATGAAACTCAAATTCTATTAGAAAAACTTGTAAATTATTAAAGACCTATCAACAACAACAACAACAACAATCATCAACTTAAGAGTTGACTAATTTAGTGGTAAAATAATAATAATAATAATAATAATAATAATAATAATAATAATAATAATAATAATAATAATAATAATAATAATATTATTATTATTATTATTATTATTATTATTATTATTATTATTATTATTATTATTGTTTTATCATCATCATTTTGAATAATAAGAATTTCTCTCCTTATTTTTAAATAATATAGCAATCATATGATAATTTTGGTGATGATATTTAGACGTGGTCCATTATATAACTGATCTATCAATATATATTGCAGATAAGAGTGATCAAAGTGAAATTTCAATACAATTGTTCAATGTTAATGAATCAGAAAAGGCAGGCAAATCACTACATGCTCTTACTCGACTAGATTTTACTAGTTGTGTTAAGATTTTATGTTACCACATTCAAATGTTTGTATTCACCATATGGCATATCATGTTTCCATCACCAAGAAAAAGATGGCCTACTAAGTCACTATTGGGTATGTATATTTAACAACTCAACTTTTAATTTTACATGATCTAATTTGTGGCCTACCATTATGTTACACAAGAAAGATAATACACAATTTAATCAATAAGTCTCAATAGATCAGGTGAT
>Ga0228710_1007003_pt1 | contig 16839 bp, 7 predicted proteins | sample MedpolnodulmetaG_FD_177995 | JGI IMG/M metagenome (GOLD analysis project Ga0228710, IMG submission 177995) | Root nodule microbial communities from Medicago polymorpha collected in Santa Monica, California, United States - pink nodules | ecosystem: Host-associated > Plants > Roots > Nodule... | reverse complement strand
TGACTCACAAAACACCATCGAAAAGTATGAATCCAAATCTTCAATAATTATTTTTGAAGATTTCTAAAACTTGGTCCCAAAATCACAAGACAATAATTTCAAAAGAAACTGAAAAAAGAGTAAATTTCTGTGATTACTTGATTTGAATTAGAAATTGATTTACTTGATTTGATTGAAAACTCTTTTGTTAGATCCACTGATTTGGAAGTTGACATGGTTAGGAGTTTGATGGTGGTTGCTATAGCGTGAAGAGAGAATGCATAATGAAACAATAATTATGTATGAGGGGTGCATTGTAAGATCCAGTAGAACAACATGATCTAATGACTTTTTTTCATGGTTCACCGTGAGGGATTTGGTTGGACCTTCACCCTAGAATCTACACCTAATTTAACTTATCATTATATATTTTTTTAAAGGTTTTTAACGGAATCGGTCAATCATAATCATTATAATTACAAAAATTGGGGTTCGAATTTGACTGAGAATAAATGTGAAAATATAAAAGATTTGAGATCATATTCTCACAATATCGATGCTTGTTTCTGGTGTTCCCGAACATGTTAATTTTCTACTTTTGTGATCATCATGCACCACAAATACAATAGTCAAACAAACAAATTAACAATTCAGACTAATAAGCTTATTTACAGAGCCATTTAATTTCCTCCGCTTACATAGCTACAACACCACCTCCAGATTGGTGTTGAAAGGCATCAATCGTGTCACCATTTTTCAAATTCAGCTGAAGATACATTAATATGAAAAACAGAAAGAAAAAAAAAGGTTAGTTGAATCAGATAAGAAACTTAAAGTAAATAGTACATAGTATTATGACATCAAAATTACTTCCGGACTCTTTCAAAATAAATATTACTTCAAGACTAACCAAGAAGTAACATTTAAATTTTGTTTACGAGTTTGAAAAGAAATGGGAGATGATTTTGAAAAAAAGAAATATACATGTGAAAGAAATTGAGGACAATCGGTGGTGGCGGAGCTAGAAAAAACGTTAGGGTGGACCACTGAAATCAACCGTTGAAAAATTGTTTAAAGCATCGCAAAATAGACCTATAATTGAATTATTTAAATTTTTCGGGTGGGCCACCACATCACTTTGCGGGAATTTGGATCAACCGAAACCTAAAACCGACATAAAATTGTATAAAATCTCACAAAATAGATCTATAATTGAATTATTTAAATTTTTTGGGTGAGCCACTACTACACCACTTTACGGAAATTTGGATAAACCGAAATCTAAAACCGACAAAAAATTGTATAAAATCTCGCAAAATATACTTATAATCATTGATTTTTTAATTTTTCCGGGTGGGCCACGCATGAAGGGCTCCGCCACGGAGGACAATGGAAGGCTAGGACTTTATGGGTTTATTTTTATTTTTTTTTGCATTATATAAATTCTGCAAATTTAATACGTTGTTATAACATTTCAAAAATTAAAAATATATTAATCATAAACATTAATTTATCTTTCTATAAAAAGTACGCTTTCAAAAAAAAGTAAAAGATTTCTCTATTTTTCTTAGATTTTTCACTTCCAAGGTCCTCCCTTCTCCCCTCCAAATTTCCAAACAAAACCAAATAATATAATGTAAGAGGAATATATGCGACATAATCCAATATCTTAGGATTGATACACATGAGATAAACACAAATAAACTCTTTCAAACAAAAATAGGTTATATCACAGAGTTATAATATTGCGACTTTTTTTTTCTTCGAAACAATTCTAAGTAAGACTTTAATTACCTTTTTATCGAACTTCAATTACTAGGTTTTCTTTCTATTAAGAACCAGAGAATAAACAAACACAAAAATACATAAACTACTTAATATTTCTTTCTATTAAGAACTAAAGAATAAACAAACACAAAAATACATAAACTACTTGATATTTCTAGAACTGTTACATAATGTGTTTAGTTCAACATTTACTATATATAAGATATAAGATAAGTTAATAAAAAGTTAGACTAAACACATATTTTGGTCCTCAAAATTGTAAGGATGGAACAATTTACAAAATAACAAATTAATCTCTTATAAAATATAGAATGTCAATATTCCTACCATTAAAATATTTATAAAACCTTCAAAATTGTGGTGTCAAATTAAAAAAATGTGAGAAAGGCAGAAGAAACTAACCATCTTTGGTGTTTGACGATTTCCTTGAATAGGTTTCTCATCAAGCAGAAAGTTGATGGTCGCATATTGCAATTTCAACTTTTTACAGTACTGTTGGAATGCTGATGTCAAGAACTTGTCCTGGTTCACTTTGAAGTGCAGCTCATTTCCATCCTACAATTTTAATGAAGAGAAGAACATTGGTAGACAACATTATATATTTTATCTACTTAATTATTGTGTGCTTGGTTCATGCAAAAAAAATCTGTTTGATTTTTCCTTCTACTAAACGTGATTTAAATTGCTTTGAATAGATTTGGATTTTGCACACATGTCTTGGTTACTCACTAATGTTACTGACCTTGGACACTGATGATTACACAAGTTTATGGTCTCACAACTTTATAGAAAAAAATATTTTTTCTATAGCATGAATAGTTTAATATTTTTTTGCTAGAAAAAAAAATAGAAGCAATGAAAAAGCATGATGCATGCATATATACATACCTGACCCCTGATTCCAAATTCGATATGAACAATACCATCCTCACTAACTTCATCTGTTTCTGAAGCTTTTCTCTTATTAGCTAATATACCATTGGAAGCCATACTGTTCACAATAACCTACATGACAAACAAGAAGACACAGCAATAAGATCCTTTTCACAAATCAAAAGCAAAAACAATTTTTTTCGCAACTTCACTACAAAGAAAGCAGCATAATATAACTCTTATTCATTTATTATTACTTGTACTATTACTATCATTGTCATTATTATTATACAATGAGATTAACCATAATATTAAACAAATACAAAAGAGAAGGGGAAAAAGGTACTCTTTTTTTGTTGTTATAAGTGAAACAAAAATCTCCACAAAAAACATATACAGACTATGTTAAACAAATTATTGACTTCGAGCGGAAAAGAAGAAAAAGATAGAGTACGTACAAGAAAACAGGAACAATTAGAGAAGAACAGAACAACAATAAAATACTAAGGTTTTGTAGTGTCTCGTGAGAGTGAAGGTAACTTGTGTAAAAGTATAAAGAAACCATTAATTAATAAGTCGGAGAGAATAATTATTTTGTTATATGAATTTGTAACGAATAGTCACAATACACGATAGCCTTTCAATGTATTAAAATTTTAAAACAATTTTGATTGTACGATTTGTAAGTCAAAATAATCTTTGGTGTTAAAAATAACTCTTTTTTTCTTGTAAGGATTGATATAACACTAAATAAGTATATTAAAAGACTATTATAACAATATTAACAAAAAAAACTATTTTAATTAACACGAAATCAAATATTATTTTAGAATTTTGATACATTCAAATATCCCAATAATATACATTGTTTCCGGTTTTAAGCATGTTGACATCAATAACTTATATTCACTCAGAAGCTCAAATAACACGCAACAAGATTCTCTAAATTTTCAATGTGGAGGAGTAATGGGCAATTTACTATATTTTCCTGAAGTGACAAGACACTGCTATAGGAACAAGTAATCAAAATTCCTATAATAGTATAATAACCCCATGTGAATACTGAATATCATAGCTTTAGCTCTGATCAGATCCGAACGGAGCAACGCCAAAATTAAGGTATTAGTTATTATGTCGTTACTTAATAGTTAGTTCAGACAGGCCCTTTACATTTCAAAAGTTTGGTTTGTTGTATTGGATCTGGATTTGATAGAGCCGATGAACTCTTAAATAAGGTGCCATTTACTATGGGAAAGGTTGCTTTTGACTTACAAGTGGCTGTAAAACAGGTTACAAGAAGCTTTGTTTTGTTTGGTTTGTTGGTTCAAACAAACAAAATTTAATGCCATATTAAACTAAATTGTGAATTACACCTCCCATGTGAAAAAACACCACTATCTGCACCACCAAAATCATCTATCTCAGTAACAAACTGAAGTCTAATCTGTGCAGTGCACTGCTGCCGCTTCTCACTGTATAATGCTCAGATTGTCCAATGCTTTAATTGAACACGTAGTCCAAGGATAACATGAAAGGGGAGAGGAAAAGTGATGGTTGTGAAGTATGCTGGAGAAGAGAAAAGATCGGTGTGGAAGAGATGCAACGTAAAAGGTAGAGGTCAAAACTTTGTAGTGTCACTTGTCTTCCCTTGGATCTGTCTAATGTAAAATAAATAAAAAGAAGCCCCACCCAGTTAACATATATTCTATTTGTTGTGGGGTCTGAATTTTTGTTTCAAATGTAAAACCAAAAAGTCATAAAAGGGTAACATGTAAGATATCTCAACCATTGACATCTTTTATTATTATATCTATGGTCAAAACATCACCTTTCCTATGGTGGAAAAAGATTAATCATTCCCATGGTAAATGCCACCTTTAAATAATCCCTGCCACAAATAAATTTTATTTGGTATACATTTATCAAAGATAAAATTTTAAAGAGAAATAATAGTAATGGTGTGATTAAATTTTTTCTCTTTTAACTGTGTCAAAATAAAATTTAATTGGAATTGTGCCTATGCAAATGTTACTCTTGTTGAAATGACCGTGTCACAGTTTTTATCTCTGGTGTGACGCCTGATCCCAACATAACACTCTAGACTGTTTTGAACTGATCTCTTATTATTGAGTAATCGATCTCAGATAAACGGTCGAAAAATTGAAGGTAACTACGCAAGCAAAAATTAACCGTCTGCGCCTGAGTTAGACAGCACAAGTAATTATAGTCTCAATTTCGGTTAATATTTGTTCTGGTCTCTATTTTTAAAGTGTTCGTTTTGTTCATCAATTTATTGATTTCATTGATGTTTAATTTTTCTTTTTTGATCAAGAAAGGGTTGAGATCCTCCTGGAGCAAGAAAACCTCCGCAGAAATGTAAGAATCTGTCCAGAAAATGTCATATGTAGTATACAACATGACAGCCCCGCAAAAAATTCATCTGAAATGTTTCACTCAGAAGAACAGTATACTAATCAACAGCTGTGTATACTTTCCAAAAGAATATGAAATCCATTATAGAAACTTTGACTCAATTTTGATAACAATGCTACATTGCACGGTGCACCCAAAAAAAATTGCACCCGTGTAAGAATTAACAAAAATTAATTTACAAGAAAGTTAAAGTTTAGATAGAAGTACTAAATTAAGTTATCTATAAAAGCTGAAGACTGGATAGTTCTAAAAAGTTCCCTCAAATTGGCCAATACATGGCGTGGTCCCAAACTCTTGGCACCAATGAAATTCAAAAGCTGCTCTAAATCCTACAATCAGAAAACATAAGTGAAATGAGCAATAAGTAAGATTAATCAGAATGGACATTTACACAGCAATCAAGGAAAAATTAAACGAACAAAGAGTGGGAAACTGCAAAGACTCGTATTTGAATTTGAGAGCACACAAATGCAGCCAATCTACCTGACAAAGTCAATGCAAATTCAACAGACTTTTTCAAATGGTTAGGAGAATAAAACACAAGATAGGTTAATTACGTCGAAGAAACCAGTTAGGGTGTGTTTGTTTCAAGGATGTTTGTTTCAACTTTTAAAAAATTATTCCTAGATAACTTTTATTCCCATTAATGTTTTTTACACATGATTTATTAACTTTCTATTCCCATGCTAAAGGATGGGAACTTAACATTCTCATGGGAATAAAGTTCAACTAAACATAACTTCCCACTATCGCTCACATTTATTTTTATTTTTTAAATCAAACAACTTTTAAAAACATTACAAGGAAATCAAAAGTTTTACCAAACACATGAGTAGGAATCTTATTCCTAAGAATATGATTCCAGGAAATGTAATTTCAAACCTTGAAACAAACACACCCTTGGCCAAGATAGGGTAGGCTTTTTCTTCTTACAGTCAACATGAAGGTCTGTTAATTCAGTATATCAATGCAGAGAAACATATGAGCAGAGCCAAAGCAATCCAATATGATGCTTTAGCAAAGTCTAGAAAATGCATTCTTCAAAGTGCTATTTCCGTGAAACAGATACGAAAAAACTGCTTAACGACAGAAGCAGCCAGATCATCATCAGATAATAAAAGTCACAAGCGATTAAAAAAAGTTCACAACCCAAATAAAAAAATCAAGCAAATGATAAAGGGGGCCGACTGTCGGCGAAAAGATCTCTGAAGGAAACAATGAACAAGAGGGAGACTATCATGTTATGTTTTGCAAATTAAAATCAAAGCTTCAGCATTGCTACAGGGAAGATATTAATATATATGTGGGTATGATATACCTTGCTTAGTAAGAAGACAGCATAAGCTGCTCTTGTTGTGTCTTGGCCTTCTAAAAATAGGGGGAATTCTACATGCTTGGCATTTGTGAAAGGTTTTTCGCTTGTTGAAGCTTCAGAAGAAGTTGGCTCTATCGAGGGTGCGTTGTCAATAATATATGAATGAGAGGCACCCAACCGTACGGGATAACGTAGAGGAACTTGCAAATATGAGGCTATAAGTGAAACAGCCTGAGAAGGGAAAAAAACTGTCTATTAAAAGCATATTTCAACAATTATTAGGTCCACAGTCCCACATGAGCTATATAAAAACTACCACAGTTGAGAATATTTAATATCTGAAAAGAGAACAAAGGACAACCAATCAAGTTTTCTGTTATATAAGACGTGATGCAATATGTATATGACAGTTTAGAAACCGTATCACATGATTTTTGGTGTGGATCATAAAAAACACAAGATATAAATTAATGCATAAACATATAAGATCTGAGGTAAAGAAGGCAAGGAAGGTACTAAAACTTACATGTGCAACATATCCTAAGGCTGTAGCAGATTTCTGAATTTCCTTTTTATCTGTGAAAAAACTCATCTTTCTAAATGATAGCATACTTAAGTGCAGACCCTGAATCGTCAAAGATCCCTGATTAACTGGTTTAAGTTCGGGAGGAGTGCCTGAGCAAGGATATAAACACAACTTTTAACAACGATTCTGAGAAGATATAATTTAGAAATGCAATCAATAGTATCCAAAAATTCGCATGATTTAAATTAGCACTATGCAAAATAGACTTTCAACATTTAGGGAGTTGCCATGGTCTTCTAGTGTTCTGGTGCATCCACCCCATACTATGAAACATTCCATGAAACCCTCTTTACATTATAAAGAAAAGTAACAGGAAAAAACAATAGTACTAATTGATTGGTTAAATGTTCAAAGGATCTATGATATTGTTATGGATATTTCAATATAAAGGTTAGTAATCAAATGAGATTTAAAAAAGGACAACAAAAATTGAGAATGCCATTGTGATAGAGCCAAAAGATCAAAAGATTTGCTCCGTCAGTACACCTACATTTAGAGCAACAATAATGCGGTCTACAGGTTATTGCTTATGATACTGTGGTAAATGACGACTGCCTTTTATTCTATACAAAACGACAGAGAAAAGTATGAGATAAACATCTAATACTAATCAAGAATAGGACATTGTAATTTGTTTTAATTTGCCAATAAAAGATCAAAGTTATAATTGTTGGCAATAAATATGAAGCAAAAACTATGCAAAAGCATTAATGAAAAAGAACAAGTCCTGAAGTGTATCATGAGATGCAGAACGATATAACACAACAGCCCAATTTAAGGAATAGAAAACCAAGAGAGTGGCAGAACCATCTTAGCACCTCAAATTTCTTCTTTTATATGAGCTCAGTCATGTCTTACTTTAGGGTAAAATCCACACAAAATAAATATCATCACTGAGCTAACTATTACCTGCTGGACTACCTAAAGGATATGCTTCAAGCTCTTGCTCTTGGGCTGGTTCAACCAACAACTTTACAGGATACAGCATTGAAATTTGAGATGCCATGTATTGTTGCCTCATCCTTAGCATCTTTTGCAAGTTTCTCAGATGAACATAGCCATTTTCTTCAGACAGTAATCTACTTGATTCCTATAATAACAGCATCAATGCATCATCAGCTTTCAAACTACAATAATAGGAGTAACATATGACACTACTATTTTTAATTTTAAAATTTTAAAAATAAAATCCCCAAAAGTGCTCACTATGCTAATTAATAGCAACATGTCTGCAGTAGTCAAGGCATCACCTCGCCGCTACAAATACAAAAAGTTGTACTGAAGCCTTTTACAGTTTGTAACTCACAAAACTCTTAGACCCAAAAAATAAAATCAGTGAATACTATGGTCTTCACTTGAGAGTTATTTTTTTGACACAACTTCCCCTGAGAATTGAGATTAGTTATAGTATGAGATTGGCTTCATTCTATGTAATAAAAAATATGAACTTATTGGTTACGAGGTAGAATACGACCGAAGAACATGATAGTTACATCCAATCTGTTAATATATGCAACATCTATTTAGTTTTCTTGTGATAATATTATGGCTTCGTCCTTATGAAAAGGAAGGAGAACAAGAACAAAAAAGGAAGTTATCACAAAGCCTCACATTCACAAAGGCTGAGGTCATTGTACATTACACAACCTCAAAACCTTATTTGGAGAGCCACCATTAGCACCACATCCTAAAACTTTCTAGTTACATGTCAATGACCCTCTCTGACCTCAAATAGCACAGATGTGAAATGGATGCACAACTCGTGAAAGTTCTCAAAAACACACATACTATAAAGTATGGATGGTCTTATTGAGTTCTCACACCAGCAGTGAATGAACACTATTAAGTAACAGCAATAAATTTCTCAAAGAAGGTAGACATTATAGCAGTGCTTACTACATAAGATTGGTGTGTGTAGGAGGGGAGACATGGAAAAAAATTATTGGAGAAGAAGCTGGAAGTATTCAAATTCTACGATTCAGTCTAAATAAAATATATGATTGTCTCATACCCCACCTAATATGAATTTAACTAACAACAAAAAGACAGCCGACAGAACGTGCATGAAAGAGAACAATGGGACTTCCTAAAAAGAAAGTGATTTTCCATCAACAACAACCAAGCCATTTCCCACTAAGTGGGGTCGGCTACATGGATCAAATTACACCATAATGTTCTATCATACACTATATTTAGGTCCAAATCATTAATTTCCAAATCTTTCCTAATAGTTTTTCCGTTAGTTTTTCTAGGTATTCCTCTGCCTTTAGGGATCTGACTATCCTCCATCTAATTTACTCTCCTTACTACATAATCTACAGATCTTTCCCGTCAATATAGAAAAGTCTGGGTAATTTTTAAACATAAGGACCTTTAAGAAACACCTAAACAGTTTAAATGCCTATTATTCATAATGTCAACCAAGTACCAACTATACAAATGAAATAGAGAGGATTGTATAACCATCCAAATTTGTGTTGGCTGACTTGTTGTTGCTTGTTAGTGTCTTCAACTTCAAAACTTTCTTAAGAATGTCAAATGATATACAATTTAGAACCTGTTTACATAGATATTCTTGGAACCCGTTTACATCTACAACCGTTTAGAATTCCTCATACGCTTGTCTATATATCTTACTCAAAATGTCAACTAAAATGGTACGAAAAAGGCAAAGATTCTTACTGAGAAAGGAAAGACAAAACGATAAAGCCCGCCGATTTTTAAAAATTTAATTATTTCCCAAAAATAAAACATCACGACACGACACTAAACCTGCTATGGAAAAAAAAAAAAAAACATTTTGTAAACAAAAATAACATGACAACTCCGTGTTTTCATACTCATTAATTTGAGTGGCAAGACATCATTGGAGGTGTGTCTAAGAAAATTGTACATAGAGTGTACTAATTAAATTCATAATAATATACCATAAACTGACCTGAAGGTTTCTGCTAGTTACAGAGAGAGTACCACCCGCCACCAAAAGTGACTGCAAAGCACCACTAAGCTGCTCCTCCTGCTTACCAGCATCCTCCTTAGCCAGCCTAGAACGTATAGACATATTCTCCATCATCAATTTCTTTGATTCCAATTTTTGACGCATTTCTTCAAGTTCATTCAATCGACCCAATGATTCACCATTAAACTGCTCATAAAATCATCGCCCGCTAATACGCGGGCTCATTAATTAGGGACAAGTATAACTAGCAACCAACTAAAAACCCTAAATTGTGAAAAAACCTAATTCTGATTGCTAAAACCCTACCTGGATGAGAGACTCGAGTTTGTGCTGAAGGTTACGTTTCTTCTCCTTAGCTTGATTGAGAGCAGAAGAGAGACTCGATAACCTAGCAAGATCATGCTCAAAATCTTCCCACTCAATCAGTCGAACATCATCTGGATCAGTGGAAGTTGTGAGCAATGTGAGATTTAGATTTTGCTCCATGAGGGGTCGACCTCATCATCGTCTTCGTCCTCGAGTGGAGTCACGGTAAGAAGATCATCGATTGAGTCTTGTTGTTCTTGTGTTGTGTTGGTGATTTTCTCGGGAAAATGGCTGGGTGGATTTTCTCGGGGGAAAAAGGAAAGAAGAGAAAAGAAAAAGGGGAAAATGTGTCTATCTGGATTCAGTTGAATGGAACAAAACAAACCGTATGATATTGGAGTGGACACGTTGAACGCGCGCATCATATACTTTGCTTTAATGTGTTTTTTAGTGGGATCTGCTGCAGTAAAATAGATTTACCACCACTTTAAATAAAAAACAAAATTACTCATCATTTATCTTAATTATTTGAAACATTATGTTTTTTAAATTTTTTATCTCTTAAAACATCTTTACCGTAGATTTTTTTAGTTTCATCTATAGAGAAATGATGAATTCTTTTTGGTCGGTATGGTGCTTCCAATAGCCATGGCATCAATTGGATGTCATGGAGAAGTTTTCGAAACATAAAAACTATGGTGGCATGGAGTTTAAGACCTCTCGACTTTTAAATTGGCAATGTTAGTTAAGTAATGTTGGATATTTATGAAGATCATCAATTAATTCTTGTTGTTCTTGTGCTGTGTTGGTGATTTTCTCGAGAATATGGGTGGACTTCTCGCAGGAAAGAAAAGAAAATGGGAAAATATGCTAGGTCGATTAGGTTGGAACAAACAAACGGTATGATATGATGATATTGAAGTGGACACATCTATGGCATTATTTGATCACCTCACCTATATAAAAAAGTTTATAAATGGAAGAGCACACGTCAATTGGATAGTCTTTTATTGATTATGCTTTTATCTTTCATTTTTTTTTAACTCTAGTTTATTAATAAGTCAAAAGTTAATGATTTAAGTTATGTGTTACATTGTTTTCGAGTGCTTTGTTACAAATGTTTTGATCATTATATCTCGTAGCATTGCTTGATTTTGGTTTGAACAGTGAAACTACTTGGGCATCTATGATTCATAATAAAATTGATCATTCGGCGAAGAAAACCTCCACCAACGCAAATGTCAGCGAATTAGATTTGTTAATTTGCATGTGAACATCGATATAGGTGCTACGACGCATTCACATCCATGAGTTATTCAAATTATTCAAACAATGTTATGGAAAACGATCGCACCAACATATATGGATGGGTACGTTGACACGAACTTTAACAACATGACTATCACTTATCACAAGGAAATTCAAGGAAAATTAAAGAAAATAGTTAAATCTCGTTAAAATATTAACAAGCCGCTATAATAAAAATAATATCAGACACTATAAAAATATTTCATAATAATATTTTAATCCTATTTAAAAAAAATTGATCATATTATATGTCAGATACTCTTTTTATAATATCTCTTTTCGTAACACTGATAAAATAATTTAAATAAAATATAAAAATAAAAGAAAAAAACTACCTTTTTTTTAAGAGAAGAAAAAAACTACCTTAAAACTATATATTCCTTTAGACGTTAGATATAATAAATATATCTCATTTACTCCCACAGACACGTAAAATACGTCAAAACTACCGGCATAAAGAGAACAAAAAATGTAGCATTTTCTTAATGAAAGGTTAAATAAAATATAAAAATAGAAGGGGAAAAAACTAAGTTTTCAAGAAAAAATTTTGTAATCATTGCTTGGTTAAAATTAACATCTTATATTTTCAAGATAAAATTTATATTTGTAGATTCTTTAACCATTATCATGAGGACACTGGTTTGCAACATCCAAAGGACACTGGTTTGCAACACCCAACAAATATATGTCATTTACTCCTGCAGACACACAAACACCGGTGAGTGTTGTTTTAATACTTGCAATGTACTAGTGAGTTTGCACTAATGTCTTTTACTTTTTATGCATTTCTGCAAAAAGATAAAGAAATAAAATGAAGAAGATACATAAGTATACATGAAAAGAAAAAAAAAGAGATAAAAACAATTCTCCTCAAATAAAAACAAGAAGATAAAAACAGTAATTTACGTTTATGTTCAAGATATCCTCTCAAAATAACATTTATGTTCAGTTTAGTAACTACAAGAATTTATTTTTGTCCCTTAAATTTTTATTTTTTTTAAATGTAATAAAGTTTAATGCATTATTTAGAAAATGATTTTGATACATAGATGTTTTTTTTTTTGTTACAATTGATAGAAGTTGTGATTTACAATTGTTGGTATTTCTAACATTTAATTTTTATAAAAGAACATATGTAATATTTATTATCACATAGCATGTATGACTTCAAGAGTCGTATTAAAAGCATGAAAAATTATTGAGAATGAATTAAAGAGTCATGCATATAGTTGGTGTTCCTTCTTCATCGATATGTATGATTCTAATAGTCATATTTAATACATGAGAATAAGGGGAAAGCAACGATTTATTAAATAATTTTATTTATTTATTTTGATTTAATGATACATTATATGTGATTTTATCCTAGTTTCGTCTCTAACTATAATTTTGGATAATCAAAGTATTTTTTTCAACTTTTAAAATATCAATCCTTCAAAAAAAATATCAAGATCGTATTATCCAAACACATCTAAAAACTTTAAAAAAATATTGTTTTAGACATAATTAAAAAAATTCATACAAAAAGTATTCAAACACAGTTATTTTAGTCTTCATAATATCTCTTAATATTTGTAATCATCTTCTATCTCTTTGTGGAGTCCCTCTTTGCTCCATTTTGGTTTTCTCAATTTACCCCATTTTATGTCATAGATGTGTGACATGTGGAAAAAATAAAATTAATGGTTGTAATTAAAAGGTTTGAAAAAAGCAATTCTTTAATGAAAAAAAAAGCCTACACACGCTACAATATGCACTCTCCTTCCTCAAAAATGGTGTTTCCATTTCAACATTTCTTCAACGACAACCGATTCATTTGTCTCATCTTCAATTCATCAACACACTTTTCTCACAAAAACATTCCAACTTAGACCTCTACTGTGGTATGTACTTTCCCTGATTCTCACTTTCAATCCATTTTCCTTTCGCTTAACGTTCTGCCAATAAAATTTTGTAATAAAAAATTCATACAAAAAGTATTCAAACACAATTATTTTAGTCTTCATAATATCTCTTAATATTTGTAATCATCTTCTATCTCTTTGTGGAGTCCCTCTTTACTCCATTTAGGTTTCCTCAATTTACCTCATTTTATGTCATAAATGTGTGACATGTGGAAAAAAGAAAATTAATGGTTGTAACTTAAAGGTTTGGAAAAAGCAATTCTTTAATGGAAAAAAAGCTTACGCGCGCTACAATATGCACTCTCCTTCCTCAAAAATGGTGTTTCCATTTCAACATTTCTTCAATGACAACCGACTCACTTGTCTCGTCTTCAATTCATTAACACACTTTTCTCACAAAAACATTCTAACTTAGACCTCTACCGTGGTATGTACTTTCCCTAATTTTCACTTTCAGTCCATTTTCCTTTCGCTTAACGTTCTGCCAATAAAATTTTGTAAATTTGAAACAACTATTTCAGCTCCTTGCCAAATGAGTGACAGATGGATATAATTTTTTTCAAAATTAGTGGGTATTACATGAACGAGCCAAAACAGTTAAGGTTTTAGAGCTATAAATCACCATTTTTTTCAACCACTTAACAATGGTGGTTTGAAGCGGCGACATCAGTGAAGAGAAAAGTTTGACCGAGGATGATTTAGGCGAGGTGATGTGGGGCAAAAGGGGAAGAGTGCGCCAATGGATGGAGGGAGAGGTGCGGCGGCGACGCCGGTGGGAGGGAGAGGCAGCTGTGATGTTATGAGAGAAAGAAGAAGGAGAGTGCATATTGTAGCGCGCGTAGGCTTTTTTTCCATTAAAGAATTGCTTTTTCCAAACCTTTTAATCGCTACTATTGATTTTATTTTTTCACATGCCACGCATCCATGACTTAAAATGGGGTAAATTGAGGAAACCTAAATGGAAAAAAGATGAACTCCTCTTTGTGTTTGGTGAGTTGCATCATCAATCTAAATAAGTCTTACTATTTAAGCATGTGTCCAAATAAGTTAGCATGTCCATTGAAGATTCTCTTAATGTTACTAACCTCTTAAATAATTGTTCATTTTCAGGTCTAAAAATTAGTATGGACAAATCAAAAGCAAGTTAGTAGATTCATAAAAGATTATATTTAACAACACATTGATACTACGTTCACCGATTTCTTGAAGAATTACTTGGGATTCCAAATGAGATATTGGCGTACAATAGAATAGGATTTCTCAAAGATCAATAAGAAAGTAGCCTCTAAGACTGCATTTTGGAAATGAATGCTTTTGAATAAACTTGTAGGAGAAACCCTGCTAGAGTTGTGCTTGCTTCAGATTCAACATATACTACGCAAATTTGTTGATGTCGCCAATATGCTTGTGAGGCTGCAGGCAAGACGGTGCATGACTTCATTTGGCACGAGGAAAATGATCTATTGAGCCATGCACATGGTTACTTGGAACAAGGTCACAAAACCTAGGAAGATGGGAGGTCTACGAGTTTGGCCTGCTCGGTTACAAAACACAACTCTATTGGAAAATATGCGCAGGAGTTTGGTGCAAACAAACAAGAGACTATGGGTGTTTTTTTTTTTTGGTAGTGAGACTATGGGTGTTTATCCCTACAGATAAATACATTGAGAAAGGTATTTGTCGTCATAGAAAAATTATTTCGTCAACCGCCCTTCTTATTTCCAAAAAGAAAATTATTGTGAGCCTTTCAACAATAATCTTCTTATTACCGAAAATAAAAGTCACGTGAGTCTTTCAACAATAATCTCCATACCATGTCAACAACAATCTCCTTATTGACAAAATAAATAATTACGAGCCTTTCAAATCAATAAAACATCAGCCAAACAAATCAACTAAAACCAATATATTGGTTTAAAAGTTGATGAACATGGGTAATATTTTTATTTGATAACACACTCGATACACTTAACTATTGCAAAATAACAAACCAAACTATTTGAAAAACCAAACAAATTCAAAACAAAAGTATGATAAGGATTCTTCAACAACACATTTATTAACGTAAAACCAGGAACCATTATGTATTAATTCTTTATGAAGATTTTAGGAAATTCGAAAACTAATTATCTTTTAGTTAACATTTATCTCCTATAAATTTCCCATCAATAATCTAATATATTCTTTTAAATTTAATTAAAGTTAATATTTTAAAATACAACACAATATATACCAATAAATACAATAGCAAAATATGAATGGATAAACATGCTTTCTTCTTTTCTTCTATTAGGTATTTAATTATATCAGTGTGATAAATTTAAATCAATGTGATAAAATCAACCCAAAATCCCTATCCCCTTTAGATATAATATTGATAATATTGTTCCTAGTGTGATACTTCTTATTTTAATAGGATTTATTTATTTTAATTAAAATTTAAAATAATATTATTAAAAGATAAAATAGTAAATAAAATAGTTTGAATGAAGGGTAAAATAGGTAATGAAAAAGTCAGCTCAAACTCATGTATTTTCTTTATATATAGTATAGAAGATAACATTGGTTATATTGTTAGTATAATTGAAAAAAATAAGTATAATTTGTTACTTTAGAAAGAAAAAAAGTTTATCACTATATGAAAGTATAAAATATCTACTCCTATAATTTTAAACAAAATCAAAATGATTTTTAATCAAAACCAAAATTCCATAAAAACTATGTTACTAACATATACACATTAATAAAAAAATCAAGATAGTATAGACAAACCCGTCTAGACGTTATCTTTTTTTAGGGCGTCTAAACGTTAGTTGAAATAATAAAAAATACAGTTAAAAAAATAATGTATTTCTTTTATATATTGTTTTCTTTTAATTTTTTGTTTTAAACAAGCTTCTTTTATATATATTTTTTTAGGGAAGGCTTATTTTTTATATATTGTTATAGATTCATTAAAAAATATAGAAGCTAAATATAAATTTACTTTAAGGTCCGTTTGGTTCGAGAGTTTTGGAGGGGAGAGGCAGGGAGGGGAGGGGAGATTTTTAATTTGAAGTGTTTGGTTCAATTTTTAGAAGGGGAGGGGAGGGGAGCAAATCTTTTTAAAATTTGATTGCATTGCCATAATTATCCTTAAATTAATTTTAAATCTCAATATTAACCTTGTAACAACTTTTATTATTATTTATTATTATTAGGTTATCTTATTCTTATAACAATTATTATTATTATTTTGTTATATTTTTTTTTGTAACAACATTTATTATTATATTATCTATAACTCTTATTTGTTACATCTAAAACCACTTCTACTACTCCTTTGTTGATGTCAACGACCTTATTATTATTATTATCTTATTTTAATTCAACTTATTATTGCTTGTTG
>Ga0228710_1007002_pt1 | contig 16839 bp, 11 predicted proteins | sample MedpolnodulmetaG_FD_177995 | JGI IMG/M metagenome (GOLD analysis project Ga0228710, IMG submission 177995) | Root nodule microbial communities from Medicago polymorpha collected in Santa Monica, California, United States - pink nodules | ecosystem: Host-associated > Plants > Roots > Nodule... | reverse complement strand
CAACTGGTAAAGTTGTTGTCATGTGACTGGAAGGTCACGGGTTCAAGTCCTGGAAACAGCCTCTTGTGTAAAAAACAGGGTAAGGCTGCGTACAATACACCAAATGGTGGGACCCCTTCCCGGACCCTGCATATGCGGGAGCTTTAGTGCACCGGGTTGCCCTTTTATAAGTTAGTTATTAAATATGAATATAAGTTATTCGCGCTTAAAAATTCATATTCAACTCATTTTATTAAAAATTCTAAATTTGTGTGCGAGACATTGTTATAATGTTCTAAATTGTAAATATCTCAGTAAAAATTCATTAAAAAATGTGAAGGGTACATATCAGTTGACTTAATAACATGGACCAAAAGTCGTGACGGAAAACATTTGGGGGACCAAAAGTCGTGACGGAAAACATTTGGGGGACCAAAACTGGCTGAAAATTTTTAGAGGGACTAACAAAATTTAAGATATTTATAGGGACCAAAAACTTCTATAACCCTTCAATTAAATGCAGGATTCTTCTAAATCCAACAAAAAAGACACAGAAGTTCAAGAGGTGGGGTGTAGAAGATCTGACAAAATCATAGACTTTTAAATATGCCTAACTGATCCAAATGACTAATTGCGGGTTTTATATCTTATTATATCTTATAATATATACCAACAAGACTACAAGACCAAAAGAAATCTGAACAACTAACAACAATACATACAATCAAAGTAACAAGGCAAATATAACTGCACAAAATATAAGATCGTCTCCCGTTAGATTCTGAAAGCGTGTTCGGGAAGAGATAAACGAGACGCAATTGGAATTTGTATCTAGCCTACACAACTGAGGTGAACTATATAGAATGAAAATATTAAATGCACTAGATTACAGTTAGCTTAGTTACTCTTATTATATGAGCATAGGATACTATTACTCTATTTCGTTCTAACAATTCTAAAACAGAAATTAGATCACCCAGCATTATTTTGCACAATAACTTTTAAACCGAACCTCTATTACTGAAACATGGTTGATTGCCATAAGATCATATATAAGGTATCTTCTCTCCTGCTTATTTGAATCTGGCAAGGTATCGATGACCATCTCACCATCCAGTAATGTGAAATGGTGGGTCTTCTCGCCCAAACCCTTAGAACCAAAATATAACAAATTCTCAGTCTCTGCATAATTTATATCAAAACAGAGTACTAGAAAATAAATTGTCTCTCTAGGCTGCACACTGATCTCTTATTATGGTATAATTGCAATCAATCAAGAAGCTGATTACGAGCCAAAGTAACAAACTTACAGCCTTATCCCAAGCTAATTTACATCACTCATCAAAACTACAGCATCATCAAATTCACATGTGGAGGGTGCTATATATAAAACCACTGCTCTAGTGGGAATATGTAGATCACATCAAGCTTGTTACAAATATAGCCACTTCTAAGGGAATACCACAACAACCAATACTAAAACAGATAAAGCTTTTATCTATTAGGATGACTTCTGTATGAGGATATAAATTTAAATAAAGCATGTGCAACAACTTTTTAAAACAGTGATAGTTGGTTGATGTACACCAATAGAGGATTTCCCAACACCAGTTTGGAGTTGGTTACAGCTGTCAACAACAAACTACTGCCGTCCTTAACCAACTATTGCATGTTCTTTAGTTAAATCTATAGCCTCATAATTTCTAAAGGAATAGATTGGAAAAATGCCCAGTCCAAAAGAAGCTAGAGAACTTTATACAGAACAGAATCATGCTTTCATGAGGATGAGAGGAGTATAGAGATTCCAAGTGCTGGTAGACGGTAGAACTGCAGGTTATGACCGATTACTCTTTTTCATTTTTAGTGATAGTCTCTAGTAGTCAGAGGTAGAACAAGTGGTGATTTGTAGGCAACAACTGTTGAAAAGTAAGGGAAAAAGGATAATGAAAATGAACTAGAAAATGCATGGTTGAAATGATTCAAGGAGAAAACCGATGAAATTGGATCACAGTTCAAAAGCACTGACGAATACTGGACACTAGGTGCCACTGGCCAATCTAGGAACACCAAGGATACTTGGGTGAATTGGCCAGATCTTGAAAATTTAAGGTTGGCATAAAATAGAACAGTGCTGAAAACCTTGCAAAATGTAGCGAGGACTTGACAGAATAGAGGTATAATGAGAAAGGAAAATGCCAGACTTGGAGCACAGCAGGAAAAGTCACCACTAAAACAATGTTGAAACAGTATTTTGCAACTGCCTTACTCATAATATATAGTAAAATATATAGAGGCAAAGAGTTTGCTTGCTGCAAGATAATCACTAACTAACTTACCGCCAGATCCCTAGATAATGTAAAGTAACAACAGTCATTGTGGATGATAATGGCATTTACACATGCTGTAGAATCTATTTATGTTAAATATGATCCAAGAGTAACAACCACTATTAGAAATTTTAAATATAAAGTAGCATAATACCTCATTAGTACTACTCCTGCAAGGAAACCTCATTTGGACCCTTCGACAATTAAAATTTCTGTCGATTAAGTAACAACCATCCATTGTTATTAACATCATATACCGTGTACCATCAGCCTTCCATGTTGCATAATAATAACGTTGTCGTAGTAGCTGCAAATTATCCCTGCATACCAACACAACCAAATTTAATATAGATTCACTGACAAAAAATGTCAAATTAATTGGGGACACTGTAAATTTACAATACAACAGAAGGACATAAATAATTAAATCTAATACTATCTTTTTTAGGCAATTATTGGAGATAAATATAATTTTAATTCGTGAAGATAGTGTTGTAAAAGGACACACATATACAAAAACTTTAGCTTTAAATAATGGGAAAAAATCTCACCGTGTACATTTATAAAAATAAAAATTTGCAAATGATGTATTGTAAAATGACCGCTGATTCTAGGCATACGGTTAGAATCTAATCATTCGAAGATATGGCTTAGTGAAATGGTTTGTACTTGCAACTACAAAGAATGCAAGGAATGTGAAAAAATGATATTCATTCTGAGATAATTCCTTGAATAATTTGTCACTACGGAGAGGTATTTAAAAAATTGTTCCCTTCCCTTTGTTATATGCACTACTAGATAGGGTTTAGAGGTAAGTTAGCGCCATGAAATCTTTGAACAAGAAGATACATATCGGGTTGCAATTTAAGGTCTAATTGTGAAAAGTATCCTCCGGTAAAATTGAGAATCTATAGGTTCTCAGAAACCAGCACTAGGCATTGTTGTAGATAAAACATTAAGCAAAAAAGGATTGACAAAAAGAAAATGCACAAAAACGACCCAATACGAAATACAATGCACAATTGTCCAAGTCATGGTGTAACAATAACACAATGGAAAGATCAGGCTGGCTATGTGGTTGGGGTGGGAGTGTTAGGAGTTGAGTGGTAAAGATTGAGAGGGTCATCCCCACCATAATACTAACTATGCTGACATTTACCATTCAAAAAAAAAAAACACACAACACAAAATGTGTGGTAGCAAATGAAATAGCAGTCCTACTTTATATGTAAAATTAATTAAATCAATATAACATATAAAAACATGATTTCATGGCTCAAATAAATAGAACCTGTTGAGAGAAACTGGGTGTGAACCTGGAAATTGTGTATGTCCTCTGGCCTGCATACTAGTAGTTAGTGAACTGGCTACGAAAGCATCAGAAGTACACATAAAGCAGGTAAATCATAAAAATGAGAGGGAAAAGAAAGGTGTGATCTGTGAACAGCTTTTGAAAAAAGCAATGTTATCGCCTGCTTAGTTCAATCATAAAAGCAATTTACAACACAGAATTCCAAAAGAATAGACTGCATCTGGTTTATTGGATGAACATTCAAAATAAATAGAAACCACGTGCGGCTAAGACAATATTTACAGTAAAAATGAAGCATCACGAAATCAGGAAGAACTATCCGTGCACATTTTCCACAAATCACACATAGTAAAATGTGTCACATACTTAGTGACCTACAACTCAACATGAAAAAAAGTTCATAGCAATATATATATCGCAGCCAAGTTCATCTAAAATTGGAAAAGGGCAAGTACAAACACAATTTACACAAATGATAAAACCAAGTAGTCAGGAAATGAGTACATGTAACTCCAAATAGTAAGAAGAGCAAAACCTCCAAAACCAAAGATACTAACAGAATACATAATGTTGAAAACATAAAACGACAAGACCAAGCACATGAAACGACTAGTACAATAGTGTAATGTGACAAACAAAAGGATCGGTTCAGATGATTCTTAAAAATTAGCAGAATATGCACCATCAACTCCTTTGTTGTAATATAATTTAAATGAGTAAAAATGAAAAGATGCAGTGACCTTGTTAAAACTTAAAATTCATAATTTTCTAAATGAGTTCTCAAATTTAAGAATAAACCCATACATGAAAGTAAGAAGGCTTACCCCAACACCCAATCTAAGTGTTTGATAACAGAACTGTCGAAATGCATTTTGCTGATCCACAGGTATCTCATCTCCTAAAACATCATCGTTCGTCATCTGTGAGCTTGTCTCATGGTTCTCCTAAGAGAATGGGAAAAATGCCAAGTTTAAAACATGTCACATGGTTGAGTCCACAAAAATAATATGAACGTATTCAATATTAGATTTTTGTAACATCGGAAGTCCAGAAGGCTTATTTTTATAATTTTTTACCACCGCAAAGAGATTTGATTACATTAAAACTGACTAAGCAGGTTTTTAGATGAGCATTTACCAAGAGTAATTTTGCATGAATTCGATTTTGTAAATCAATTTCATCAAAAAGCAATATTTTTGTAAAATTTAAAATCTAATACAAAAACTGCTTTTTATCGCTACCAGTCAAGTTGAGGTTTGGAGGCAAAATTAATTTTTACCAAAGAAACCAAACATCTATATTTTTAATAAAATAATGTTTTATTGGAGGCAAAATCAATTGGACACTTCCCGCTGTGTATACTAACACGCATTAAAGAGTAGCAGTGTAACACTTTCATTTGGAAGGGTACAGGAGAGTAATTTTGAAGATCAGATATGAGAGCGGTTGTTTACCTAATTACCTAACAAGTCACCAGCGTAGTTGGTTGACACAAGACAAACTGGACAGGCCCAAACATACGAGCTTCACACTCAAACCCTTAATTCGTGGATAATACAATGGTTCATCAAGGGATTCAGTATAGTCTTTCATATCATCTAAGACTTTGGACCTAACTCAACCCAACATAACCCAACTTGTGAAGTGAGAATTTCCTAAGCTTTATAAACACTATTTATGCCATATCTCTAGCCATGTTTATTCATGATTAGACTATTATTAAACCTTAAACCAGTGTAGTATTAAAAGCATTTTTTCTAATGACAAATGTCATCATGCTTTCCTTATGTTTCCTACTATTTTAAGAGTCCCACATTGGATGAGAAAATGTTTGAACATAACTTTATAAGTAGACGCAGTACTAGCCTTACATTTCGGTTAGGTAAGGGATGAGTTAGGCCCAACCCAAATTATAATACCTACTTTAAAAAAAATTCATAGGAAATAGTTAAAACTTCTTTTTGTAAATGAAAGTGAAAACAATAAATGAAAATGAAAAATATTCTCAGTTGAGTAGACAGGCCCTTAGATTACTAAATGGCTTTCTCAAGAAGAAGCCTAGTACCTAACAAGAGAATCGTATAAAAAATATGATTTACACTAAATCCCGCTTGAAAATTAAAAAGCCATTCATTCAGTGAGAAAATAGGAAAGTCCAAATATCAAAATTCACTATGTATATCAATACCTGCAAATCAGGGCCTGGGACTCCATCATCATCCTCATCAGGAACCGCTTCACCGTTGAGATCAAGTTCAGAAGATCTTTTCCACTCCGGAGTAGGAGGACAAACTACCATCTCAGGCTTTTTTTCATGATAAAATGTGTACAATGCATCAATATAATCGGGTTTATAGATTCCTGGAGGGCGTGCATCGGAAAAAATCTTAATTGCCTACAAGTTGGGAAAAAGTATATTTATTGAACTTGAGCACCGTCTTAATCCAGGTAAACAGAGAGACAGAGAGAGAGCTACCGTAATAAGGTGACTCCAAAACTGACCTGAGTAACAGACATTGACATAGCACGCATTAGATAATGGATAATCATGTATCCCGTACGATTATGCCCATGTGTACAATGAACAAGTATATACTTCTTTGACTGCTTTTGGCGTGACAAAAATTGTATAACCTGAAATATAAACAATAACATTGTTAAAAAGGATCTTCTATCCAATATATTTTCTTATTTACCAAGGTTCTTTTCTTTAAGCTTTTTAAGAAGGATCTCCTATCCTCAATTAAATCTTCCTATGCATGCTAGGAAACGAAAATTCAGGCTAAATTCTTCAAAATTACTATGCATGACTAAATATTATCTAGAAACAAACCTCATAGACGAACTGATTCACAGATGAATTTTCAGGTACAGAATCACGCCCCCTGCATTGAATCTGAACAAAAAAAATGATCCTCAAATGTAAGAACAAGAAAGAGATGTCGAAGTTTTAAAGAAAGTTGTAAAAATCTTGAGTTGGTGAATAAAATATGGCCACTACAAACCTTAAGATGCTTGATACCCTCTTTTTTTAAATCTGTCACTGGATAGTATCGAGAGGTATTTGTCAAATCAATCACCAGACCAAGCTGCAAATCAAGAGAATAAAATGTAAAAAAGCAGTATATGTGCATACAAGTTTTTTCGTATGATATAGAACATTCAATTTCGCTAGATTATGTTGCTAAAGACAAGTATCAAAGATTGCAATTGGGTAAACTAGATATAGAGATCCTTTTTATATTTTCTTTTTGGGTAGAAACCCCTTTCATTCTGATTACTCCTGCTCAAAATTTAAAATCCAAGAAAAAATCAACGTCAAAGAAGCGTAAGAAACAGATAGAGAAACGTCTAAATGAAGTATTACATTTTTAGGATAAGTTCTACTTACTTTTCTTCCTAAAACTCTCTGTTGATGTATCACTTGTTTAAATGAGTATCTTTTGCCAGGAAAGATGCAGTCATTGAATGATTCACCAAGAGGAACCTTAGAAGGTATCATACAGCAAATCTCCTGGCCTGATGGAGGGCAATCTAACCACCCTGTTTGAAAAGAATAAAATAATACGTAAGTTTTTCCCCACATGTACAACAATGGTAATTTGTGACAAAATGTATTCCCAGAATCTCAAACATGACTGAAGTAAACTTTAACAGCTATCAATCTCGATTTTTATAAATAAAACCCATTTGTTAACAGTGACTACCAACCGATCAACTGCTAGTGGCCTCAGTATCAACGGAGTCAGTGCATGGCAGAGACTTCAAAGTTCAAAAACAGAGACAAAGTGCTAATACTCCAATATTCATCATCAAACTCGAGATGGCTGAAGCATAGAAAAATAATCCAATACCCTGACTTTGTCATACATTTCATAGAACCCCTGGGCTGAAAAAGCCTTAATCAGAGAATCAGCTAGCTAGTCCTCAGCTGATCAAACCTAAATAAGTCAACTTGCTATTTAGAGCCCTAACATGTCTACAAGATTGTGTTAAAAGACGGATTCTTTCAAGTCTCAAGCTAACCAAATCAGTTAACTTGCTATTTAGTGCCTTAATATGTCAGGTTGTGACTTTTCTGGCCAACCACCACTCTGAAATTTCCCTGCAACATCAACTCTCATGAGTCATGACCCACTCGTGTGAAACTTTGAATCACATCAGACAGTGCCAACCATCCTGTTCCAAGAGATCTTGTCGTCCAAATCCAATGCATGCCCCATCTCACGTGTGAAGCTTCTACTGCATGCGAAGTCTGCACCACCCTACAACCAATTTTCTGTGACTACCTTTCTGGTACAATTTCACCAAACCTTGTATCAGTGACCACGGCCCAGATAGACCTGTTGCATTCTTTTGCTGCATATACTCCCATGTCTTCCAATTCTGCTATACCATTCAAACCAATGACAATTCCAAAAAGGGGGTGATTAAATTGCCTTTTTCTTGTACTCCATCTGAGGCAAAGAATAATGATAGAGTGAGGACTACAAGTTGGTCTCCTTGCTTTGGCAATCTATTGATCCCAGGTTGTTCACCACAGGTGTAAAACATGCTGTTATATTGAAGAAGGATCCACAGACGTAGAACAATGATGTGCACCGTGGTGGTACGACTCCATCCATAATCTTGTCATTCTTCAAATGACATATCATGATCTGACCACATACTTGAATAGAGAAAAATCTGTCATTGAAGAGATCAAGCCCATCCTTCAGAGTTCAAACTGATACTGTTAATAAAACCTTGATAAACTCGACAATCTGTATACGGCTTTTGTGCTTCATGATCTTCATCAATGTAGCCAAGATCAAGTCCCAGCTAGTAGGATCGCACATCTTACATGCCACCGCACCTCGACCGTGCTTCGACTTAACTCTGGCTCGGTTTTGCTGTTTCCTCTGTTTTTTGCCATTTTTCCTCTGTTTCCTCTGTTTTTTGCAGTTTTTCCTCTGTTTCCTCTGTTAATCTATATTTTGTTGCTTGGTTCCTCTGTTTTTCCTCTATTATCTCTGTTTTTATGCTTGGTTCCTCTGTTTCCCTCTATTTTCTCTATCTATTTCTCTCAACTCTATCAACAACCTACCGATCCTACTTACGAACTGGGTTACGTTCCTCGTGTTTACGTTCTTTCACCGGCCGACCGATCCTGCGTAGGATCTCGATACTTACTACATTGATCTTCATGAAAATCATAAAGGTAAACCGTGACGACCCTAATGTAAACAATCTCATTAACAGCCGTTAAGAGGTCCCTCTTCTGAAATGAATGTTGTCCTTACCAGATTCCTCGATATTTGTCTCCAATTTGACTAACCATGGAAATTGCAGCCATGGGAGCAGTAGAAGATATTGAAATGGTAATCATCCTCAATGGTCTCATTACAACTGTTATGGTCATACTTAGGATATACCATTTTTTGTTATGGTCATACTCGGGATACATACCATTTTTTGCACGATTCAACTAATAATTCTATTAATGCAAGTCAATCAGGGTTGTAGAATAATGAAGCAAATATGATCACGAAGCAATCAATCACAATATACTGGGCCTGTTTGTTTTAGATTTTTAAAATCTTTTTGATATAAGAGATTTTCTTTAGAGACTTTTGGGAAAAGCATAAACCATGGTTGACAAAGCATTCAAGTCAAAAACTATGCATGCTAAAATTGAATAATCATTACAACACGCTAAAATATAATTTAATGGTGTTAAAATTGAAAAAATCATACAACACGCTAAAATGTAATTTGTAGATGTTTAAATGTACTTCATCAGATATATATTGATATATTTTTTTATATAAATACTCATAGAGAGTGTAACATTGTTTACTCTAAAAGCACATAAAATAATACATATAATAAAACACTAAAAGATTTCGTTCAATTAAAAAATTTGGTGGTGCTCGTCCTTTAACATTGGCATCTATATCTTATGCTCTTTGTAGTTGTTTTCATATTTTCCTATATTGTACTAAGAATTTGCTTTGATAATATTATGAATTAACTTAGCTTGAGTAAAAAATAAATAAAAACTTTTAAAATAAATAAGTCACTTAATCAACGTGAAATAAAAAACAAGCGAAATAAAAATCTAAATCCCAAATGTCACATAATCTTAAAGCCGATCAAAAATTTCCATAAAAATATTATTTTTATTATACTTAATTATTTTAAATGGATTCGGATAAATTGCATCTTGCATTGCCACCACAATCAAAAAAATTGGATCCGTCACTGACAGTCCAAGGCAGTTCATGCAGCATCATCAATTTCTACTGCAGGCCAATCTTACAAATTGCATCGCTCATTCTTTACTGGTTGAATCATAGGTTTTGGGATCTAATGCTTCTGATCACATGACCAGTTAACTACATGGTTCCTAGGTTTAAGGGAAAATAACAGGGTAGTTATAAGGTTAGTTTCAGTTAGTTGTCAATGCCTAACTAAAGATGTATTACATGAGCACCCTTGTAAAGTTTAAATTTTTCAGTTACTATTCTAATGAAAGAACTCAAACAGCTGAAGTTACCCTTCAACAATGCTCTTTACTTTTTCATAATTTATTGCACATCATCGGTTTTCATCAATATATAATAAATCCACTTCAAATATAGGTTGAAATAGAGATAGGATCGTATTAAGAAATATCTTATTTCAATCACAATGCTGATTATCACTGGCAGCAAGTAGACCATGGAAATTGGAAAGAAACCCTTACCCGGAGGAAGCCTACTTGTATCATATGATTTAGGGTTTTTTGCATGATATAGTTGTTGATCATATCGAGGTGACTGTGAATGATGCACAGGTCTATTATCATCTGGACGTTCTCTTTTCAAGCGTCTCTTTCTTTCCTCGCGCTCCTAAAAAAGATACAACAACTCAGGACTTGTGTGAATAAAAAGAAAAGTAAGGGTAATATACAGTTCGAAACCCTAATTACTTAAGAAACCAGTGTATATTTGATAGCCAAAAAGAATCATTGTTTCAAATGGTTAAATTTGAGGTTGTAATTTTTTTCCCTGTTTTTGCACTTTTAAAAGAAATATCTCAATCAACACACTAAGCAATGGTTTAGTTTTGCTTAATTTCTATGCAACCCCAGAAAAATAATCAGTGTTCTCTACAGCATTTTGATTAAACTCTAATGAACACAAAAAGTGCTGATCCAAACCAGTAACTCAAGGGATGGGGGAACAAGAGCGTGAGTTGATTCTTGACATTCAATATCAAAATTGTTTGACTCGCGTCATTTAACACTATGCAATAATTTTTTATAGAATTCACCTTTAATCATAAATCCTAATTTTTTTTAATGCCACTTGAAGCGAAATGAGATATTCAAAAAAAAAATTAACCATCCACTAATTAAAACAACAAGTTAGAATATTAGATAAATGCTCAACAACAATACAAACTTGTGCTATCAAATCTCAAGCAAGTATCAAAACAGCTTCTACATAGGTTCCTGTTACAGCATGATATATGAACTCAATCCCTTTCCCTATCACACCTCTAAAAAATGGTCTAATTTGATAACGTGCCATGTGAGATTAACAAAAGTCCCACGCTTACTAGTCCAAACTAAAAAATGAGAAACTGCCATCATATTACTCCTATTCCAGAGCACCATAGCGCCTACACTTGTGATAGAAGAAGTGTCCAGGTGTCCGACAATGACACGACACCAACACATGTGATTACACTAAATTATGACATTTTTTTTCAAAATTAGTGGGTGTGAACATTCCAGTATCAATGTCATGTCCGGTGTTCGTGTCTGTGCTTCAGCGTAACCAACATAAACAGACACAGCCATGAAACCAGAAGGGATAAAAAAGAGAGAAATAATAAATAGTACCCGGCGTGCTATATCAGCTCCACTTTCTATACGTTCTTCAGGTGCAGCATACTGTTGAACATGTATGGGCTCCTCCTCAAAAATATCTTCATCTTCCTCCGGTACCGGAGATGCATTCAAATCCATTGCAACTATCATCAAGCATCGAACAACAACAACATTCACACGCCGCAATAAAAATCCCCAACAACTACTAATTCATCAACAATCCCCTTAGCCTGCACCATTCAAATTCAAACAAGTTCAATGAATCTTAATAAATAAACAATTCAACAAAATTCAACCAGCTAAGACTTTTCATCAACAACAAGAAAATGCTAAATCAATCATGAAATTAATCACAATTAAAATAGCTTATATATGCTTAATTTTTCTCCAACCGTTAAATACCGAAACAATAATAATTCTTTGATGCAGATGAACAAATGAAGAACGAAAATCACATTTGACTTCAATTTCACTCACATCATCGATTCCTACTTCAGATACTCGTTCTACGGAAGCAAAATCAAAACGAAAGTTCAAAATCAAGAAAAGCGGAAGCAGATAGAAGTTGCGATTTAACAAACCTCGATGGAATTGACGAAGAAACGAGGTGAATCGAGAATCTGTGGATCACGAACGGGAAAGGATGAACCCTGGGATTTGGTAGAGTTCGTGACGAAACCCTAGAGAGAGAAAGAGAAAGAGAGTGAGGTTTTTTTTTTTTTTTGTTAATTTGCGAATGATGAAATGAAGGAAAGAGGAGAGAGAAATAACGGAGCCGGAAGGAAGAGCAGTTACATACAATACCTAACATTTTTACTATTTACACCAATATTATCTTTGGTTACACCTCTACGCGTCCCGGTTAGTACCTCAATAGCTGCGTCATTGTCCCGATCGCCAAGATTTTGATATCAAAATGAAATTAGTTTTGAAAAATTAAAAATCTTGCTTGATAAGAGTCTTTTTTGGTTTCAAAAAGTAATTAATGTTTGTTCAATGTTGCCCTTTGTGGTTTTTAGAAGACTGTTAGAAAAATTCAGTTCGAGTTATGTGTAAGTAATGATAGAACTTGAGTTTCGTTTGTGGTTGCTTAGCACAATAATGCTCATTATGTGGGTTTTTTTTTGTATAGTTACGAGTGTCTACTCTCGGACCGCAAGAAAGAATTGTGAAAGCCAAATTTATTATGAGAGGTTTGAATGAAGATAACAAAGTTGCGAATTTGAAATGTATATGATTTTATGGATTTTGAGAGTTGAAAAGTAGAATATAAGATTCTCTAAAGTTTGAGAAAGTTACAAAGGAAAGAGATGAAAATTATGAATCTGAATAGTAGAAAATTTTCTTGAGTTTGATAGAGTTACAGATGAAGAATATGAATTAAACTCAAACTTGGAAAAAGTGTCAGATTCTCTTGATTTTACGGGAGAGTTAGATGAAGATGAAGAAGAAGAAAACGATGAATTGGAAATAATGAAACCAGATTTTGAGGCAGTTGCGGATGAAGAAGAATGGGGGAACGAGTTGCAACTAGATTTTGAGGGAGTCAGAAAGGACATATGCGGAGGAAATGTATTTGAACCAAATTTTTAGGTAGTTCTAGGAATAGTACGGAGAAAACGAGTTGAAACAGTATTTAAAGGGAATTACCGAGAAAGAATGTGTAGGTTTAGAAGCAAAGGGCAGATGAAAAGTAGTGCAGACCATGTTAAAAATTTATCTTTTGGGTTTTATTACAATGTGAGTAATGGTGAAATGTGTTTTCCTTAATATTCATCACGATTTTTAATCAATTAAGGTTTAGAATCAATTGTTGGTTAATGTCAATACTTGATAATGTTTTCATTAACGGTAGAAGAATCGTATATATGAATGCCATGTTTCTTTTTTCTTGTTTGACATACATGTTTTGTTGTTTTAAAGCATCAACACTCAAAGAGATGGAGATGGAATAAAAACGAGGTAATTACATGGTTTAGATGAGAGAGATAAAATATATATATATATATATATATATATATATATAGAGAGAGAGAGAGAGAGAGAGATGGTTGGACCCACCAAAAATGAATATCCACGATACTCTTCTTGTTTTGACGGGAACATGTAAATGGCTCCTTATTTTTTCCCTTCATAATCATATACCTAATTCCCACAACCATGTGTATGCATTGCATCGAGGTCATCTTCATCCTCTGTTTTTTACACTCTAATTGACTGCAAAAGTCAATTCCCCAAGGTAACAACTTTTCGATTCACTTGAGGAAACCATGTTAAAAATTTAATTTCTCTTCCAATATTTACTAAAATTCAAATTTCATGAGCCTTTTTCTTTTATTTTTATCATCATCTTTACTAAATTAAAGTTCGATTTCACTTGTCACTAGTTAATGTCAAAACATTATACAACTTTCATCACTTGTTTTGTAGCTTTCAAGCGCTGACACTAGAAGATAGACACATAGAGAGATAAAGAGATTAAATAGAAGTTAGATATTAGTATATGACTTAAAAAAGAAGATCAATGGGGGGAGAGAGAGAGAGAGATGGATAAATAAATCATCATAAGGACCCACCAAAAATGCTTCTCTTTATCTTAACAAAAAATTTATTTAAAAAGTATAAGGTAACAATTATTCCCACGATACTCTCCTCGTTATGGCGGTAAGATGTAAATGGTTCCCTCTTTTTTCCTTGATATACAAAATTCTCACATCTATGTGTTCGCATAACATCAAAGTCATCTCCGTTCTCTATTTTCCACACTTTAATTGGTTGCACAAATCATTTTGACGAGATAATGAATTTCAATTTCACTCGTGGAGGCCATGTTAAAAATTTATCTTCTAGTAGTTTATTAATATCTGAGCAATCATGACCTTATTTTCTTTTATACCATGATCTTTAATCGATTAAAGTTTAGATTCAATTGTCACTGTTTAATATTGTTTTCGTCAATGAAGGAAGAATTGTATATATGCATGCTCTATTTCTTCTTTCTTGTATGTTGTACTTGTTTTATAGTTTCCAAGCATTAACACTATAAGAGAGAGGGGGTATTTATACGGTTTTGAAGAAGGATAGACGAGGGAGAAGGTTAAGAATAAGGATATACGGAGGAGAAGAGATAATTGGTGGTACCCACAAAATCTGTACTTTCTTTACATTCCCTCCGATTCTTAATATAAAAAGAAAAGAAAAACACATCAAAATCAAGACAATTATTAATTGTTACAACTTTTTTAATATTTTTACAAAGATACCCCCGTAAAAATCTTTTGAGTACTAAATATATCCACTAGTATTAAAAATACAAATATTAAATAAGGTCTAGCAAAGTATTTTACGTAATAAATACACCTTAAAAGTTGTAGTTTTTTTCTTATAAATAGAACCAATTTTTTCTTTTGAAAAGCTCTTTATATAAAGGATCAGGGAGAGTAGTTTTCAAGCATTAAGAAATGTGTATTTATATAGTTCTTCTTGCCTTGGATGAGATTTTTGTGTTGAAAGAGTATAGAGTAACAAATTTTCCCATGATACTCGTCATGTTGTGGTGGAAACGTGTAAATGATTTCCTATTTTCCCCCACTGCTCGTCATATTAACCCTCTATTATTCAGAGTCTAATAGGTTGCACAAATAATATCAATCAGGTAATAAATTTTAGATTCACTTACGGAGGTTAACAATTTCTCTTTCGGTATTTTGTTAAAATCTATGTAATCGTTGACTGTGTTTTCTTTTATTTTTATCATGACCTTTAATGTTTCAACATGTATATTGATTTAAAGGAACCAAGTTTTTTTTTTGGGATAACATTGTCGATATATGTTAAAAATATAGCAAGTGAAATTCAATTAGAACACGCAGATGATACGGTTGATGTCATAAACAAAGAAACAAATGTAGACGAATAATGTTTCAACATGCATATTGATTTAGAGGAACCAAGTTTCTCAATAAAATAAGTATAATTTACTCGTGCTTATAAGGGTAGGTACATAGGGGACAATGAACTCTATGAGAAAAGTGGTCAAGTCATTGAAAGTTAGTAAAGAAGCATGGAAGAAAATGCTCAGGGAAAGTCATGCAAGAAGTTTTGGATAAAATGAACGCACTACGCTATAACACAATCGATTGGTTGATTGAAAATTTGAACAAAACGACGATTCTCAAAGCTCATCCATTGATTGATTAGAAGATTTTTGATGTATTTTGAATTATTGTTTTTTAGACCAGTGTGTTGTTTTTTAGTTTATTTTTTCACTGTCATCTGTCTTTTAATGTATTTTGAATTATTGTTTTTTCAAATGATCTTTGCATAAAAGTTGTTGAATTTTACTTTTTAATGTATGTTTTTGTTTTTTTTTCCTACTTATTATTACCTATTCTTCATTCACTTAACTAAGCTATAATTTTAGTTGTTTGATTTCATAGCTACAACTCTTCATAGTATAAACAAATTGTTGGTTTCAAAACGCCAATTAGAGGCAGGCTACAACCTGAAGATTACCACAAAAAAAAAATAGTTTAATTATTCTTCTTATTTTTTCAAAATGATATTTTAGAACTTAAGCATAATCACAATTAATATCAATAGAATTTTCACGTTCACATATCATATGAGTGATAATGTCTACTACATCAATTATGTATTTTTTTATAGGAATACTTCATCAATTATGTTGAGCACATCATTTATTATATAAATGAATAGTATAGTATGAATCCATTTGTAGAAATAAAGTTTAGCAAATAACGTGACTTTTCACCCTTTCAATCATCCATTATATTTTTGTTCCATTACAAATACGACTAATCTTTCAAAATACTTTTGAAAAAATACGCTCAATTCTATTACTTTAAGAGCAAAAGTAAGAGACATAAATAAACCAATCGCCTCATAAATGATCATCACAAACAAAGACAATGAATTTCATTAATTGAAAAATTCTAACATGATAATTTAATATTAATCTTTAAGTTCTTCAAGAACTAAATCAAAAGTGATCTTCATAAACAATGATCAATTTTTTTCTTTAACTAATCCTTTAGTGATGATTTGATATTAAAATTTTAGTTCTTAAAAAATTACATCACTAACAATATTCACAAAAAATTACGGAAAAAAAATCCATTTATTGAGCAATCACTCAGAGATACTTTAATATTCATTTTTTAGTTCTTTAATTATTGTATCACAAATGATATTCATAAACAATGATTAAGGAAAATTCAGTCACTGAACAATTCTTCACAGATACTTTAATATTATTTTTATTTTTTCAGTTCTTTGATAACCATATTATAAATGATATTCATAAACAATGATACAAAAAAAAAAAAATTAAAATGAATTGT
>Ga0228710_1006997_pt1 | contig 16853 bp, 15 predicted proteins | sample MedpolnodulmetaG_FD_177995 | JGI IMG/M metagenome (GOLD analysis project Ga0228710, IMG submission 177995) | Root nodule microbial communities from Medicago polymorpha collected in Santa Monica, California, United States - pink nodules | ecosystem: Host-associated > Plants > Roots > Nodule... | reverse complement strand
CCAATCTTTACAATCAAACTCTCTAATCATCCATTAAAAGCAAATCAAATTAAACAACTCCCTGTTGGAACGATACTCTCTTTTTACTACTTCGGCAGAACCGTACACTTGCGGTTTTGCTCATCAGTCAACCTGAAGTGATCTTGATAGATCGAAATGATAACGTCGACGAAGTTGTTAAGTGTAACACCGTATTTATTATTTACTAATTTTTGGTTGAGTTTAGAGTCTTTTATATGACTGATGTGATTTATGACGTGTTGTGATGTTTTAATATATTATTATATGGCTTTATATTATTATTTAGTAGAATATGTTGGAAAATTAGAATAAATATATTTGAGGGGCTGATTTGGATTTAGTTAGAAAATACGTGGATTTAGCTAGAAAATATGTTGAGGGTGTGAGATATAAAAGCTAAGAGCCAGACAAAAATTAGGTTTACAAGCTTTTGGAGAAAAAGAGGAGAAGAGGAGAACCAAGAGAAGAGGGAACCGGATTTAAAACCGGATTTAATGATAGAACACGTAGAATTGGATGTTAAGTGTGTAGAAAGTCCGTAGAATTCATAGATAAATGATGTTCAGACTGTAGAATGATCACAGGTTGAGTTTCCTATCAAATTTGAAATTGGGGTTGATGAAAATTGGGTTTTTGGGGTTAAAAATCGCACTTCCCGACAGAAAACCTATTACGTTCGCCACCGCGAGTAGACTACTCGCCACGGCGAGCTAGGTGTAACAGAGAGCAGTGTTTGCTCACTACCCACTCGCCACAGCGAGTAATTGAGTAACAGAGAGCAGTGTTTGCTCGCCACGACGAGTAAGGTCGCCTGCCACGACGAGTAACATAGTAGTGTTGTACCTTTTCCACGTTCTTGTGTTGTATTCATACATTTCTGTTTTGAATTAGCCTTTAGTGCATACTTGAAAACTTTAGGTGATATATGAATGAACACATTGATGGTCTATTATATGAATAACTTGTTGATGAAATATTACATGAAGGTATGTATATATGTTAATGAATTATTATATGCATGCTTATGTGGAATTAACATGATGATTATATGATGTTGCAATTATATGATGAATACTTATGAGATTATAATGTTGATGTTGTTGTTGTTGTTGTTGATGTCTTACGTTGTTGTTAATGTCGTCAAGTCGTTGAAGTTGTACATTGTTGTTGATTAAGTTGTTGAGTCCATGCATACTCATATAAAGTTAGGAGCTATGCTCCAGCGTTGATTTTAGGAGCTATGCTCCAGCGTTGATTTTAGGAGTTTATTCTCCAACGTTGATTGGTACCACATGCATATTGCATAGTCAAGTTGTTGTTGTGTCGTTGCATTGTCGTTAATGTTGAGTTGTTGTCGTCGTTGTTGAATAGTTGTTGTTGATGTAAATGCTAAGTAGAAAATAAATGAAGCATATGTGAAACATTATTGATGATAAGTATATGTGAACTATTATTGTTGTTAATTATTATTGTTTAGGTTGTTAAATTCCGTTGATAAATTATATGCTTATTATTATTGAATGTGAAATCTCACCCCTTCTGTTTGAATGTTGCCTCTACTTGGGTAACCTGCAGATAACCAGGATTAGCTGTTGATGTGAGTTGACTCTCTCGTGCGTCGTCTTAGGGTCGCTCTGATACGTAACGGGATGGGGATTATTTGCTTGTTTTCCATTGTTGCGTATTATTTATGAACCATGTTGTTGAACCTTTTTGGAATTAAGATTTTTGACTAAGTTGTTTACGTTGAGGCCGTAGTGCCGAAGTTGTTGAACTATGAAACTATTTTCCGCTGCAATGTCATTGAAATTTTGACAAGGTTGTTTTTAATAAATAGTAACTTTACTCTATTTATATCTTAAATGTAGTGTGATATCCCGTTTTACGTTGGATACTCTGATTATTTGTATTATTTACATTGTTGGGAAAACGGGGTGTTACATTAAGAATATCCAACAACAAAACATAAGAGTACATAACAATATAGCCAATTTGGTCGAGAATATAATGGCTCAAAATGGTTTAAATATTGGCATGCATAGGCCAAAATTTGTTTCTCCTTTGTCGGAATTGGTATTGCAAACTGAACTTCCAAAGGGTTATAAAATTCCTAAGTTCACCAAATTTGCACGGGATACCAGTGAGTCCACTATCAAACATATCGCAAGATATTTGACGGAGGCAGGAGACCTAGCAAATGATGAGAATTTGAAGTTGAAATTCTTCCCCAATTCTATAACAAAGAATGCCTTCACATGGTTTACTACTCTTGCACCACATTTGATCCAACATTGGACTGAATTGGAACGGTTATTCCATGAGCAATTCTACATGGTCCAATCTAAGATAAGTCTAAAAGAATTGGCGAGTGTCAAGAGGAATTCCACTAAATCCATTGATGATTATCTCCATAGATTCAGATTGTTAAAGGCAAGATGTTTCACTCAAATTCCTGAACACGAGTTAGTCGAAATGGCCGCCGGTGGCCTAGATTATTCCATTGAGAAGAAATTATACACTCAACACTTGAGAGATATGGCCCAATTAACCGATAGAGTTCGACACGTCGAAAGACTAAAGGCTGAAAAAGCGAGAACTCAGAAACATTTCAGGAAAGAAAAGGTTGCTTATATCGCATCAGACGAAAGCAACCAAGAATTTGACATAGCTTTTGGCGATGTCGAAATAGAGGAGGTTGACATTGCTGAGTTGAAACCAGGGCCCCCTTCTACGTGTAAATCGTTAAGGCCCTCCGATGGGAAAAATCCTGTCGACACAAGCATTGAAAGATATGTCCCCAAGACATATATGTTCGACGTAACCAAATGCGACGAGATTTATGATCTCTTGGTTGCTGATGGTCAAGTGGTAGCACCAATGGATGTAAAAATCCCACCACTAGAACAATGTCAGAAGAGAGGTTTTTGTAAATATTATAACTTCTTGGGACATAACACCTCTCGATGTTCCCTTTTCAGGGATTTGGTTTAGAAGGGTCTCAATGATGGCAGATTGAAGTTTGGAAACAAGTCAAAGCCTCAAATGCAAGTAGACTCTGATCCTTTGAAGGATGTGAGCATGATGTACACTAACGTTGCAGGTTGCAATATGGTTGAAGCAATCATTGATGTTGTCAAAGACTTATCTGTCAAAGCAGAAATGGGAACAAAAGCTGATGTTGCAGAATGTCAAGTGGTGGACATCACTAAAGATGTAGAACACGTCGAAGAGATTGCTCTAGAGCCTCAGTTCGACAAGAAGTTAAAGACAACCTATCCTACTGTTGAAGAAGAATTAATTGATTTCCTCAATCGATGCAAGCTGGAGAAACCTGAGGTAATGCTCTGCCCCAGATGTAGTGTTGTGTTTGATAAAGAGGTAACTAAAGGCCTTAAAGGTTCTATCCCAAAACCTAAGAAAACAGGGAAATGGTCTGGTGATCATAGACCTATGTTTTCCTTTACAAAGAGTTGTATCCCTTTCATGAATAACTCTTCGACCACCAACTATGTCAATCAAAGTGGTCAAAGAAAAGTTGTAGTCCCTTATGCACCCAACCAAAAATGGGTTCAATCGACCCATAAGAATGTGCAACGTGGGAAGAACAATGTCGTGAAAAGAAACATCACTGTTGTGGGTAACAACATAAATGGTACTGCCTTTGAGTCGAAGAAGTTTGCTTATAGCAACAACTAAAAGGGAAAGAATCCCATGCAAAGAAATCATTGCATAAGACTGTTGACCCAAAGGGTGATCAGAGAATGGTCGAACCAAAAAGAAGACCAGCAAAAGAGAGGTTATCTCTTCCTTTAGTCGAAGAATATCCTAATGAGGATAATGAGTTAGGTTCATGGTTCACAGATTTAGAACCAGACTTTGATGTCATATGCAATTTGGTTTCCATCTTACCAGCCGAATATGATATGATATCTGAAGTTGATGATTCAGAGGAAGAGTTCGATCCCAAAGACATATGGGAATACAAACCCATGTGCTATTTTGTGAATAATGACTCTAAAGATAATCAGAAAGCCATATTTGAACAGCCTGATGATTCGATGAAGAGTCACCTTAAACCTTTGTTCATCTAAGCCAAAGTGGATGAGATTGGTATCAACAAAGTGTTGGTCGACGGTGGTAGTGCTGTCTGACAAAGATTTGAAGCCGCATAATGTAATTCTGTCGAATTATGAACGAAAGGCTGGTCATTTCCTTGGTGCTCTCCAAGTGAGTCTAACGGTGGGAACCGTGGTTAGAAAAACTTTGTTCATGGTGGTCCCATCGAACGGTGGGAACCGTGGTTACTTTAACTTGTTGTTGGGGAGCGAATGGATTCATGGGATAGGCATTGTTCCCTCATCCATGCACCAAAGAATCTCGATTTGGAGTGATGATGGTAGGGTCGATAATATTGAGGCTGACCAAAGCTATTTTCTTGCTGAAGTAAATCAAATCACAAGGAAAATTTTTGACAAGAATTTAGAAAATATTGCTCCATGTTCATTAGCAAAACTTGATGATGCTAATCAATCAGATGCAAGTTCTATGAAAGTGCATCCAACTCATGGTTTCATGTGGGAAAGGGAGACGTTTGATACATAATTTGATATGGAAGAGATGAATTCCCTAACCTTAGGGAATGATGAAGATGATCATCACATCTAAGCAAGATGCTTAGAACAGGATCACGGTTGTTTAGCCGAAGTGTGATATCAAGAAGGTCTCAGTGGCTGGTACTTAGCAAAAGATGGTTAAGAAACCATTAGTTTAGATACTATCGAAACACCTGAGTTTAGGCTTAACGAAATTTTGGTCAATTGGCCATAAAGTTGATTGTATCTTCAATAAGGAATTGATGTGATTCCTTAGTTAAAATCAAATGGTAAAAATTTGGCATTAGTTGCCTTAAAGATTTGAAAGTTGGAGTAAGAAACCATAAGTAGTGGGTGAAACCAAAATAGATATAATTATTGTCTAGAACCCGTGTGGCAAACTTGTCAATATCAAAAATTCGGGAACAAGCAATTATGTTATTGAAGTTTTTCTGTTGATAATATGTCGAAATAAAGACATGTATTGAGAATATGAGCCTAATTGTGTGAAATAAAAATAGCACAAATATAAATATTTTCGACAAAAGAAAGAAATATTTTGACTTTAGATTGATTGAACAGTACGAGACCAACTATTGGGTCAGAATACAATAAGTCGGAAAAACCAAAAATGGTCGAACCTAGCCGAGTTCATTCGACACGTAAAAAAATGGTTATTAGAGCTTTACAAAAAGAAGTCAAGGTCAAAGAAGCGAAAATGCTCTAAAAACCAGGGGAGCTCAATGTCAAGTCGGCAAGGGATACAAATGTTGACCATGTTGTAATCTTCATCTGCACCTGGATATGGTAGATGGGCATTGTGGATCCTATTGCTCAACACGCAAGCCCCTTATGACAGACAAGTGAACCTATAAACAAAGCCAGGGGGCATTGACCGCTGCTCAAGTGGTCCCAATCAAAAAGAAAGCTATCAACATTGATGACGTCTCTACAATGAGCAAGACGTTGTCGAACAAAGAGATCATTGAAGATAGACAAAATACCATCTCTGTCGAAACCCTCGTTAGCCAGCACCCTTATCATGATTAGAAAATACGTGGCTTCGTCCGATTCTGCAAAGTAGGCTCTACTCAACACAAATCGAATCCTGGGCAAGCTGGGATTAGGCTGTTGGAGCATCTTGGCCGCTTGAACAACAAAAAAAAGCACATGGCCACTAAGGATGAGTTGTCGCATAAACTTCCTCTGACCTACGTTGGGTGAAGGGATGGTGAGTAGATGTAAACAATCGGCAGAAACAATCATGAGTACCTCGATGTAACAGCCCGATTTTTGCTAGATTTATTTTTAATTGTTTTAATGTGTGTTTATTTATGCTCGTATGTGATTATTTGCCTATGTAGGTATTTTAGTGGGTTTTAGTGCTAAAGGGGTATTTTGGTCATTTTGCGAGTAAGGGTAATTTAGTATTTTCATGGTGAGGATTATTATTAGTGTTTAAGTATGAAAAAATATTTTACTAAGATACTAGTTTGGTAATTAGTTGTGAGCCGATAAGTATTCAATAACATTAATTGTAGGCGAGTAAATGCTTTGCGGGTTAGTTAGCAAGTGAGTTGAGCCCATTAAGACATAAGGGTTAAGCCCAATAGTGGTAAGCCTATTTAAACCTTAATCATTGACGAAATTAGGTCACCTAGTATCATTTGAGAGAGGTAGAGAGAGAAAGATCTAGAGAGAGGGTTTTGAAGAGAGAAGATCTTGGAGAGCAAGAAGAGGATAGAAACTCAAGGGATTGGAGCTAAAGTGAAGCACTAGCTTAGAATTGTGAAAATTTAAGGTAAGGGGGCTAGTTTTCATTCATAATCCTCGTATAATCTCTTTTTCTACTTATGTTCAAAAGTGCTTATTTGAGATAAGTGATTATTTTGAGCTTAATTGTTGAAATGCATGCTTTTGTTTTAGTGATATGTTTGAGTATGTGAATTTGTTGATAATTGAATTGTTGATGATGAAATTGCATGTTCATGATATGTATAAATGGGTATATTGTGAATTGTGCTCAAATGGATGAATTGTGTTAGGTTGTTGTTGATTTGTGATTGAATACATGTTTAATTGATGTTGTTGTTGTTATGAGATGTTGTTGTTGACGATTCATACCTTGGGTGTTCATAATTTCGGATTTGTAGTATGAATTGAGTTGTTGTTGAAGGTTTTTGTAAAAATGGGTTGATTTGATGAATTGTGTTGAAATGGTATTTGATTTCATGTTTGATGTGTTTTTGAAAGCCCTTTTTGAGTACATGAACCTGTAAACAACCTTTGGGACGAGTTTGGACATTTGGGAGATCAAAATTTGGGTTTTTGGGTGAAAAAGGGTTGGAACCCGAGAGAAAATTGCGCAGAACTGATGCACGGTTGCTTAAGCGAGCTGGAAGCAAGCTGTAAGCGACCAGTCACTGATGCACAGTCGCTTACGCGAACAGTCCTTCACATAAGCGAACTGCTCTCTGACAGCATTCTCTGTTTCGCGTTCTTGCGTCTTTTGAATTGGCCTTTGGTGTAAGCATGAAAGTTTTAGATAATTGTGTTATCTTTCCAATGGTTTTGGTTTGACTTGAAAATGATTTTAAGATTTTGAGTTATGATGAAAATACTCCAAGTGGGTCTTGGTAAAACTTTACGAAAATTCAGCATAACCATTTCTAAGTCAACCCAAAGCTTATGGTTTGTTTCCAAACTTCAAAAATTGTGTGCTATGAGTTCAATTAAGAAGTTTAAGAGTATTTAACCTATGTCTTGTTGAATCTAACTTAGTTTTGTTTTGAAAATGAATTGGTTTTGCATTATGAGAGAAACGATACGAACTTTGCAAAACTTTGAAATTTAAGTGAGTTGGCCTATGAGACGTTGATGTATACACTACTGCACTCATATGTGATTTGTGTACATACTTAGTTGAGGTTCCCAAATGTGTTTGCTATGTTTTGTCGGATAACTTGGAAAATGGTAAAATGATACGAACTTGTCGTAACTTTGTGATTTTGATGATTTTATCGTAGTAGGCCGCTGAAACGCACATGTATATTCAACTACACTCATATGTGATCTAAGTGTATACATAGTCGAGACCCTAAAGTTTATTTACTTGGTTTTGGTTCATTTGTCTCAATTATTTTAAAGTTGTAAAATGAGAGATGAACTTTGTCGAAAATAATCTTTAAGACCAAATACTTGGCAAATCTTTTGTGCATAGTTTAATATGATTATATGAAGAAATGTGAATGATTTCTAGGTGTTGGATATGATGTTTATCATAGTGTGGTGTATTTTCTCCTCACTTGAATTGTGAGAAATAATATGATGTTGAATTATATGATAAAGTCGATGTTGGTGAATACATATATGTTGATTGATTTTGATATTGTTGGTGAATACATATATGTTAATTGATTATGATATTGTCGGTGAATGCATATATGTTAAGTGATGGTGATTTTGTTGGTGATTGCATATATGTTAAATGAATGATGACGATGTGGTGATGACTCTTAATTGAATTATGACTTAATTGATTGTGTGGACGTAAATACTTGATAATGCAATTATTGTTGAAGTTGTTCAATATAAATGGAGGTTATCCTTTATATTGTTGTTGAATATATATGAGACGATGTTGCATTGTCGAGTCTTTGTTTGTATATCCATGCATCATAGTCATGTCGAGTTGTTGATGTTGTAAAAGGGTGTACTCTTTTACTTCGGCGAAAATGTAAAACGGGCATGAAATCTTACATATGATGTTTTTGTTGCATCATAAGGTGACGACCTTGAGGCGCATAGCATAATTGGCACGAGTCTTAATTGTTTACATGTGAATGATGATTGTTTGATGATAAGTGTGTTTGATGAATATATACTTGTGACAGTTGGAATTGATTGGTTGATGAATTGTGTCATAATTGAATATGTGACTTGATGAATTTGTGCATTGGTGAAATTTGTTGAATGTTGTGATCTTTGTGGATTGGTGTATATGTACATTTGTGGACTTTGTTAATGGATGTAAATAATTGAGCTATGCTTTAATTACATGTCTTACTTGTTTGTGCTTACACACTTGGTGAATCAATTTGATGATAATTATTTTGATAATAATGATGAGGTGAGAATTGTATACGTGATATATATATATGATTTGGTGATTCCTTTGATGATGATGATTGCTTGCTTATAGCTTTGAAATGAATAATAAGGTGGGTAATCCTTTCTTTGATTGTTGTTGATGAATGATGAGCTTAGGTCGATGACTTGTTTAGAGATTGAATATGTTTGCTATGCTATGTTAGTAATGTGATAGCTTGAGGTGTATGGAATGAGGGACAATATTCATGTGATGTTAATATTCTAGGAGGGATGGGTATGTATATGTGTTATGCATGACATCATACATGACATTTGTCCCTTACATGCCAAAATTTCATCCCATATAAAGGAGTGGTTAACCCCTGACGACCTGGTACCATCCAGTTTGGGTAATATGTCTGCTCCCGTGTTTCGCTCTCAAGGAATATGTGTTATCTTATAAGACCGGAACTTCCTTAGCTCTTCGTGGACTAGTAAGTGATATTTCTACAACGGTTCTTTGGCATGGGCATCCCCTTTTCTTATGATACAACAAGCTTGGAATCCGTGCAGAATTTGTGGTGTGGAAGGAAAAACAAAGTGATACGTCAACTATAAACTATTCTTCCCTTTTTAGGAGGATCCCAAATCCGCTTCCTCAAATGTAGGATGATCTGTCGATACGAACCGTCCATTTCGTGCATGGCTCAATGGTAGAAAAGGTCAAATTGACAAGGAAGTCGGTAAGGTCTTGGCTTTCCTAAGTTAAAGGGAGATGTGAAATTCTTATAGTTCGATGGACCATTTTGTCATCCTTCCCTCTAAGTAAGGTCGGAATATGATTTGCTTCAGCAGTTGATCCTTCTGAACTATTATAAGATTCACCAAGAAGAAGTGTCTCAGTTTCCTGGTTGCTTGTACTAGTGCACTTCCTATCGTCTTGATCCTCTGGTATATTATGTCTCGTCCTGACTTCACGAACGAGGAAAACAATAACGACCTCTAAGGACACAATCAGGTAGACAAATCATGTTTCCCAAGTCATCGGTGTTGTGGCGGATGGAATAGGGATAACTTCAATTTGGTGAATACTTCTTGATCTGTCCGATGAAGATCGAGAAAAGAACACGGTTATGCTTGCTACTACGTTGTGATGGAAGTTGATCCTTCGTGGTGGTCTTCACGGCTGAGGAGAATTGTTCCTGCAAGCACGTTAGCACTCCGACACTCAAGCTAATATGAGAATGAGGTGGATATATGCGAAATGAGGTAAAAGTAAATCTTACATTGGGAGTGGCGCTATGTCACCCTTATATATGTGTGTATGAGAATAACTGTCTTCGTGAAATGTAGCGCCACTGTAGGAGGAGGTTAGAGATGGCCTCAATTGCTTAGATGGACTGAGCCGTGCTCTAGTGCAGTGCTCCACATGGAGCTTAACCTGTTCCATCGCCGTCATAGGCCATTCCTTACTGGGCCATAGTTGATTGGGCCTTTATTTATTGGGTCTTGTAGCCGGTTCGTATCACTTCTTCCTATTCCGACGTCCATTTCTACTAGGGTTTCTTCCTTAGGAGTATGTAGAATTGTAAAGCATGATGAACTGATTTGGATATGAATCTGCCTAAGGCGGTTAGCTTCTTATTCAACATCATTATCTATTCTTTAAAATAGATAGTCACCCATGTTGACGAATGCATTTCATTTGTTCGGTTTCTCCTCAATCCCCTATTCGTTGAGGTAAAAGTCGAGGAACTTCCCGGCCTTCACCGCAAATGTGCACTTTTCATGGATTATCCTCATGTTGTATTTCTGGACTCTATTAGGTTCGTGGCTCGACTTGACGATCATATCGTCCGTGTATACTTCCAACATGTCTTCTATTTCCTCATGAGTTAAAAGGTTTTCATATGTTACTTCTTCATTATAGGAGTTCATGCACACTTGAACATATATTAGTAATTCAATTGTTCTGCAATAATTTGTTATTATCAAAATCCAATAGAACTTGTATGAACCATTCTTGTTCTAACATAATCATGGTAATTTAAAGCAGCAATACACATAATTTAGTTACATGTGCAACTTGGGCATTAGGTGCAGTCGCAACATGTGCATTTGAAGCAGCATGAGCATTAGAGGTAGTCACTGCATGAGAATTTTTTTTTGGATTTTCTCTGTCAAAATTCACATGATTAGGCTTATAAAAATGTATAATTACAAGTATTTTCAATATTCAATTTAATTTCCACCTACTTTGTTATTTTCATCTATTATCATGGTGTTAATGTTGGTGATGGTCAATGTTAGAGAAAGAAAATACGTGATACAATTAAAGCTTAGTCATTCTATAATTTTTATTTTTTTGTTTATAATTATTCTCAATCAAAATAATAAACAAAATAATAATAATATCTTTGATTTTTAAAAAAGGTTGAGGGACCGATACCAAAGTGCAAGGACTAATATCAAAAATCTTAAAAGTGCAGGGACAATTGATAATTTTAAGCAAAAAAATAATAAATAAAATAATAATTAAAAAGGTACAATTTTTTGTCTTTTGATGTGCCATTTGGCACGGAATGATTGATCCATGTGGCACATCGTTACTTTCGCTTTTTGTTTTTTAACTCGGACTTAACAGAAGGATCAAAGTCAAAATTTTTACAAAATGCAGGAATTAATGCAAAACATAAAAAAAATTTGGAAGGACCAATGTCAAAATCCACTTAAACTGCAAGAAAAGTTTTTTTTCTAAGCGATTCCCTTCGATTTGGTTAAATACTCCTTCCCAATGGAGATGCTCCTCATTCTGCAACATAAAATTGAAGGTGAGAAGAAAGACACATAGCAATTATACAAGTTTCTTCCACAAACTGGAAGTAGTCCTGTCCCCCTTGCACTTCCAAGGAGAGTTCACCAAAATGTAATATCAAATTTTAACTGCTCAATGCTACAACTAGTAAGAGACTTCAAATTACTCAAGCACAACTGCAAGAGATTTCCTATGCTCAAGCACACAAGCAAGAGACTTCCAATGCTCAAGCACAACTGCAAGAGACTTCTATTGCTCAAGCACACAAGCAAGAGACTTCTAATCAAACAGAATTACAAAGAAATTTGTTTGAGTTTGAACACTTGATATACAATAAGTGGTGTTCACAATACAAATCATATACAGACTCTTAAGACTATAGAATTTCTAAAATATGAACTTTGATAAGAAATTCTAAGTAACTTTAAATGTAGAACAATAACAGAGTTTTGAACTTTGAATTGTTGTATGAGTCTTGCTTTTGTGTGTGTCTGTATTCGTATCCAACTAGTAAGTCTTCACTTCTTTATATAGAGGTGTGAAAGATACGTTGGAAAATTGACAGCACAAAAAGAGTCGTTTGAAGCTTATTGATAATCACCAATGATCTTTTGCCTGATATGGTTATTGTCCTATGAAGGATCAATTTCAAATGCATTCCTAGTTTGAAGGAACATTTCTGCGGGCAGAGCTGTTATCCTTGTCTTGTTGTAGAGACACGAACAGAGTAGTGGAGGAAGTGGTTGTACAGTTCGTACAATTGTCCTTTGTCAACGCTCTTGATAGAACAAGCATCCAATGCTTTCAAATTTAATCTCAAGGTCCGTTGTTACACTCTTTTGGTCTTTTGCAAGATTTAGACGTGATTAAATCATTTGAACAGCCTTTGAAGCTTTAAGTCTTTTCTTCTGATGAACTTCAGCTTCTGGTGGTCTTGCTTCTGATGAGGTGTTTTTGACGAACTTGCTTCTGATGACGTCATCACTTCAGGAGCACTTTATACTTCAGATGCACTTTTCTTCAGATGCTTCAAGCTTCCTTTTTGTTGATTCTTTTGCTCTCTTTTGTTCTTCAAGAACCTTATAAAGATATCAAATTTTGTCTATGGTCCTATACACTTGAACAAATATTAACATATCCAATTGACAACTTTTTTAATATCTTGTTATCATTAAATCTCTAAGGGTAACGTATGTTAAACATTTTTCGTTTCAACAATCTCCCCCACTCTAAGGGTAATGTTTGTTAAACGTATTTTGTTCCAACAATCTCCCCCTTTTTGATGATGACAAACATTAGTATTTAAAAATGTTCAATTGTTGTTAATCTAATTACCACGTTGACTATATGGGTTTGAGGTTTGTAAGCTCCCCCTGAGTCCAATAGTATTTTAAGGTGAGGTTTGTAAGCTCCCCTTGAGTTTTATCCATGTTAATTAAATTTATCATTAAAAGTGAAATAACACTCAGAATAATCTCACATTAAAAGATTAAGAGATAAGAAGAAGGTCCTATTAATTTAACTTGTTTAGAATTAAATTAATGGGGCTCAGCGCTTATAAATACTATACATCTACTCCCCCTTTTGTCATCAACAAAAAGTATAAAAACTAAAGACAAAAAGAAAGAGATAAGAAAAACAAAGTGAGATATTCTATAAAACTATTACGTAAACACATAATGTTCAGAAGCCTAAAACTGGTCAGAAGCAAATAATATTGATCAGAAGCATTAAGTTCAGAAGCATATAAGTTCAGAAGCAGAAAAACAACAGACATAAAAGAAAACAAGCTAATGGTGTGCAACTAGGGTTGGGCTTGTTTCTGAAACATTTCCATCATTTGTTTCATCATCTTGTTTGTCTCTTCAGCTTGTTGCTTCATATCTCTCTTGAAGTCTTCATTGCTTTTGATCAATTTCTCTTCTTTAACCCTTGCTTCTTCCAGCTTAGCATCTGTAGAAGACTTGTATTCTATCAGAAGTAGCTTCTTCTCAAGAAGTTCTTTCCTTAGCTGCCTGTTTTCAGATTCAGATTCAACATTCCTTTGCAGCACAGCTAGTTCAGTAGAGACTGGATTGACATTCATTCTTGTCAACCAGTTGACATTTAGCTCTCTTAGGTGAATTCCTAGTGGAGTCTTAACTCAATTTCTTAGAACTCTTACTTCTTGAAGATTATTTCCAACTCCCTTCAGCCAATCTTGGAGCTTTTGTTGAGCATGTTGGAACAAAATACGTTTAACAAACATTGTTAGAACGAAAAAGTGTTTAACATATGTTACCCTTAGAGTTTTGATGATAACAAGGTATTAAAAATTGTCAATTGGATATGCTAATATTTGTTCAAGTGTACAGGACCATAGACAAAATTTGATATCTTTATAAGGTTCTGGAAGAATAGAAGAGAGCAATAAAGAATCAACAAAAAGGAAGCTTGAAGCGTCTGAAGAAAAGTGCTCCTGAAGTACAAAGTGCTCTTGAAGTGATGACGTCATTAGAAGCAAGTTCATCAGTAGAGCCTCATCAGAAGCAAGATCACCAGAAGCTGAAGTTCATCAGGAGATGAAAAATCTTAAAGATTCAAGAGCTGGGAATATGTTTTGATCTTGTTTAAGCCTTGCAAAAAGATTGAAAGAGTGTATCAACGACCCTTGAGATGAAATTTGAAAGCATTGGATGCTTGTTCTATCAAAAGCATTGACAAAGGACAATTGTACGAACTGTACAACCACTACCTCCACTACTCTGTTCGTGTCTCAGCAACAAGACAAGGATAACAGCTCTGCCTGCAGAAATGTTCCTTCATACAAGGAATGCATTTGAAATTGATCCTTCATAGGACAATCACTACTGAAAGAGACTTATCTTAACAATTACAAAGAATTGAATAAGGTTTTGAATACTTGATATACAATCAGAGGTATTCACAATACAATACGAAACAGAACAAACTCTGTTTTCTAGACACTTAAGAATTCTAAGATATGAACTATTGTAAGAATTCTCTAAGTTGTTGATGTTTTGTTTTCGACGTTTTGCGCACAGAGTATTGGCCTTGTATATGTGTATATCTATGTTATATGTTCTCTAAGTCTTTATCCTTATATATAGAGGATTTGAGAGACGTTGAGAATTAGCCGTTACATCAACTTGTCTTGCTTGAAGCTTTGATTCTTCACCATTTATCCTTTGCCTGATTTGATAATTGTCCTATGAAGAACTAATTTCAAATCCATTCCATTTGAAAAGGAACAATGTCTGCAAAAATGTTACTGTTATTCTTGTCTTGATGTAGAGACAAAGTTGCAGAGATGGTGGTTGCAGAGTTAGTGGTTGTACACTTCGTACACTGTACCTTGTCAACTCTGGTGAAGTAGCTTCTGGCGAGATGCTTCTGATAACCATTGCTTCTGATGACCTTGCTTCTGATGACGTGTCTTCAGGAGCTCTATCTTCAGACTCGTTTCTTCAGACGCACTTCTTCAGACGCATTTCTTCAGATGCTCTAAGCTTCAATAAAATTCCTTTGCTCTTTGACTTGTTCAATCAGAATCTTTATGAATAGTACTTTGATTATGATCCTGTACACTTGAAGAAATGTTTAGCATATCCAATTGATAATTTTTAAAACCTTGTTATCATCAAAACTCAAGAGGTGATTTTGAGAAACACCCTTTGTTCCAACAGAGTGGACACTTCATTGCTGAATGCCCTGATCTTCAAAAGGAGAAATCAAAGGACAAGTCCAAGAAAGCGAGCTTCAATACAAGGAAATTCAGGAAGCAGGTCAAGAAAAGCTTAATGGCAACTTGGGAAGACTTAGATAGTGAATTTGGGTCTGAAAAGGAAGAAACTGAAGAAGAAGCAAATGTAGCTGTGGGGTTAGTGGCTACAGTGACTTCAGAAGCAGAACCTGACTCAGATTCGTAAGATGAAAGTGAGGTATACGCTAAAATTCCCAAAGAAGAGCTTGTTGAGTCACTTAAAGAACTTCTTACACACTTTGAAATCAGAACTAATGAGTTGATTGATTTAAAAGAAAAATATATTGTTTGGATAAAACAACAAGAATCAACTCTATTGGATCTGAAAGCTTCTGAAGTAGGACTTAGAGGGTTTGACTTCATATGTAGAACTTATGAAGAAAAACTCAAGTATCTAGTTCAGAAGCTACAAGAGAAGTGCAGTGGAAAGACTTTAAGTGAACATGAAATTGCTCTTGAAGATTTCATTATATCTGGTATTGACAGAAGCAAAGTAGCTTTTATGATTTATATCATTTACAAGAACAATGGCAAAGGGATTGGATTTTCAGATGGTAAATCTAAGGAAATCAGTCTTAAAACATGTTGTGAATACATCAAGGGAGGATTGAAAACCTTTTTTGTACCTGAAGGTGTTGAGCCTGAAACTGTTGTTCAATACGAACCTGAAACTTCCAGCTCTAAGGCTAAGATCACTTCAAAGCCAAAGAACTCTAAGCCTAAGGCAATGACAAACTCTGAACCTGGAACCTCAAAGATCAAGATTCTGAAGAAAGCAGAACCTGTTCCTCAGAGTCTGCTGAAAACAGAGTCTGATATCCTGAAGTCAAAGGCTCAGAAGAACAAAACAGTTGTTGCTTCTTGGAAACCAAAACCAAATGGTGTTAAACCTGAGGTATGAGTTAAACAGAAGCAATCAAGCTCAAAGCACAAGGTACAAGAAGTAAAGAGTAAACCTTCCAGTACTAACCCTAAAGAACCCATAAAGCAATGGGTACCTAAATCTAAAATTGTCAATGCTGCAGATATGCCTAAGGGCAAAAGAAAAGCACAAGTCATGGTACCTGGACAATGGATACTCAAGGCACACGACAGGAGAGAAATCTATGTTGCTCACCCTCGCAATGAAGGAAGGACGAGAATGTTGTTGGCCCAGAAGGATTGCGAACCTCTGATCTTGTGATGCTTCTTGTAGAGTTTCTTCTGTTCAGGGGTGTGTTTCTTTCTATCAATAGCAGCTCCTTCTTCATCAAGGACTAAGTCACCAACACCATCTTCTAGAATGTCCTGTAGTTCTTCATCTAAACCAATGACATAACTGTAGAAGTTGGTTTTCCACCAAGAAAATTCTTCAAGATCTCCATTAAACCTTGACACTTTTCCAGATTCAGTTTCTTGTCACCATAACCATAATCATATGGTAGAGCTGCACCAGAATGAGAAGTACCGGAACGAGAAATGGATTCTTCAGCAGACATGTTTTTCTCAGATCTTTTTTTGTTACACTGTTAAGTGTTAAGACAACAGACAAAGGCTCTAGATACCAATTAAAGGTGAGAGAAACACAAGAAGG
>Ga0228710_1006996_pt1 | contig 16854 bp, 11 predicted proteins | sample MedpolnodulmetaG_FD_177995 | JGI IMG/M metagenome (GOLD analysis project Ga0228710, IMG submission 177995) | Root nodule microbial communities from Medicago polymorpha collected in Santa Monica, California, United States - pink nodules | ecosystem: Host-associated > Plants > Roots > Nodule... | reverse complement strand
AAAAAACTAGAATCATTACTTACATCCCCACCAGGACCATTAATGTACAAATAGAGCTTCTTGGAGTTATCTACACTGTCAAGATACAGCATAGTTGCCAATATTTGATTGCTAAGTTCTTCATCTATCTCTTGTCCGATGAAGATAACACGTTCTCGATACTGCATAAAATAATGCAGCAGTTCTTCTTAGAAATTAACTTAATAAAAAGACGGAAAAAAAATGAACTCGAGGTTGACGTGTGATCCATGACTTGGTCATAAAGTAAACCAATATCTTTTAGATAAGCGTACAATTAACAATGCATTATATCAAGATGAAACAACTTACAAGGGCATTCCATAAATCAACCCATTGATAAGTTCCTTCACCAGGTGTTCTATAGGGGACTCTAGGAGTTCCAATGGGCATCATCCGAATTTGTGCCCTTACCGGTTTCTGGTTAGCATACCTGAAACCATGAAAGTTTGACACTACTTGCATCAACCCTGTTTTTATCTATACTTTCATTGGTCAAAGATTATTCATTTAACAAAAAAATGATTCATTTCATGAAGAGATGTGAGTTGCAGAATCAATTACTTGGTGAAATCCAAAAGATGATTATTATTTCAACAACCCAGTGGAAAAAGAGGGTAAATCTGAGGAGAGAGAGTTACCTGAAATTGAGAGCCTTGTTAACTTTACTATAAAACTGAGCGTTTACATTGGATGAAATTGAAGACGCTCCAAAAGTAACTGCAATTGAAAATGGTGAATGAAAAAAGATACAAAGTGATGAAATTGAATAAGAAGAATGAAATTAAGAAAATGGGCAAACGTGAAGATTGGAGTTTCAATCTGGAGTAGATTTTGGTGGAAACACTGAAATGGAAAAAGAGAAAACAAGAGAGTGAGGGAATTAGTTGAAATTGAATTGAATAATTTGTGGGAGATTGTGTGAGATTACCTAGGAGGAGAATAAACACGAGGTGTTGAAACGGTCGTGTAGGGTGCGACCGCCATGTTGAGGTGAACGACGATAGACAGACAGCGGATAGGGAATGTAGTTCTGTGTTTTGAAACTTCAACAAGGAGTAAGATGTCATTTTGATATGCTCATCTAAAGGTCATTTTTTTGCGATAAAATCTAAGGTAATAATATAATTAAGATTGTTTGATTCTATCCAAAAATAATAATTATTCATAACTTGACTTGGAGTTAATTCTAAGATACTTATGTTTAAAGTTGAATAAAAATTTAATACAATCATCAACCTGGTCTCGGGAGAATTGACAAAGTGACTCTCTTCCAAGAAAAGAATCATGATTCGCTCATTGAATCATTAATTTATAGGTAACTTAGCTCGAGAAAAAAGATCAAATATTCTTGCGAGATTTGAGGATTAGTCTCATAGTAAGCTCAAACGACCCAAATCTATGATAGATTAGAAAGGGAAAAAATAATCATCCGCAAGACTTAAAAAAAAAAAAAAGTGCATCAAAAAATTACGGATTGTCAGCAGAAGTTGCTTAAATATTTTGGTGAGATTTAGGGATTAGTCTCATTCTATTTGTCATTAAAAATGAGAACAATATTATGATACCCGCAAATGTAAGCACATTTTTTTAAGCAAAAGGGATGCATATGGAAACCCTCTGCAACACCCTATATGTATGTGTGTGTGTATATTGAAACGAAAATGACGAAGGGGAACGTAAAAATAACCCAGTTAAACCATGTAATCAGCCTAAACGAGTAAACAAACAGTTAAAGACAACAAAAGTAGTATACAAGAAGGCGAAGCAAACACACACACCACAATCCTTGTTCCTACTACCATACGATATAAACCTTGGTAGCTGCCTTAACTTACAAGAGTGTCAAGCTACATTCTTCATACGATTTTTAATGGCATTACTCCATTGTGTATTTTTGGTACAAGACAATTAGGGCAGAGTTGTACTGAGAATTTTGCATTATCAATATGAAAAGCATGAACCACATAGGTAATAAATCTGATTTAAATCAAATGAGAAAAACATGAGCCAGACAGGTAATAAATCTGATTTAAGTTTAACGATATACAGACACAGATGTTTTATTATCCAACAACAGAAGCCGGCATGGGCAACCAACACCTAGAGTAGAAGTTAGTCCATAATAGACGTCAAATATGGGAAGTAATTAGCTACTCTCTTTTGCACATGTCTGGCAGCTCACTCCAAAAAGCGTTCCACAAAACAAGCAATCAACACCAACTAATCATAAGGGTCATCCAATGATGTGTAGATCAACCTGCAGCCGCAAATGCAAGAATTGTAAGTTAATGGCACATCTTTTTTATGAATATGAAGCCTTTTTTCAAGGAGAGGAATAGGATAAATACCAAAATAAGGAGAGGAATAAGATAAATATCAGATAGAAGAGTTTGAAAAGCCGTTGCTTCTTTTCCCGAGGGAGCATGTTAAATATCTCTGTGACATCAACCAGATGCTTTCCTTGACTGTACCTGATCAGAGTAATAACAAATACTGTTACCAGGACCATACTAAGCACATTCCAGTTTATTAAGTTACCAAGGATGATTAAAGCAAGAAAATAAGCCATCCCATTTGATCCAGACAATAATGTTGTAAATTTTAATTTTCATCTGATTATCGCTGTATTGCCATCTATATCTATATTAGCATAAAAGTTCATAACAAGAATGTAAATACAAATAGCAGTATCAAAAGGGTCTGTGAAACGTCTGACGTTAATACGTCCAACACAAATATGACTATTATTTTGAGGGGACTGTGCTTCTTTGGTCTCAAATGCTTTAGAGTTGCTGCAACAACAATAGGTCATTTTTGGCTCAAAGTTACTGATTGAGATGCAAACATTCCCGCAGAAAACATGGATGAGATTTAAGAACCAATGAACACATCCAAAACTGTAGCCTACTTAGCAATTACAAACAAACATGATTTGAAATAGCAAACTGCAGTTGCAATTGCATGTTCAAGGTTTTTGGAGCATCCCTGATCAATTGCAGTTGCATCAACTACATTTGTCTGCACCTCTTCACAATATCAAGGATCGCAACGTAGCTGAGACCACAAATCAATTTAATACCTTGCAAATAAATAGAGTATGAACCAAAATACAATTACAGCTATTGCATTGGTTTTCCATTTTTGTTTCATGCACCAATGGTATTATCACTTGTTTTGTTGGGGTACAAAAATAGAGATGTTGATGGTCAAGTTTGGTTCAGTTTTAGGTTCAAACTGCACTTTGTTAATCTGAGTACTGCTGCTAGGGGGTACAAAAATAATATCTCTTCTTTTGCTGGAGTATAGTAATGAACCTTTATTAACCCTCTATAATCAAACCATGCCACCGAACCACTGCTCCAGATTTGTTTGATTATTTGAATTGCTACAAAAATTTATAATGTTTTGACCTTTACATAAACTGAGTACTGCAGCTAGATGAGTAATAGAAGAACAGAAGATCTAGAAAAGAGTGAGGTTTGAACAAAAATTAAACCAATTTGTGGCCTTATGGCTTTATTATACTAGACAAACACTATCAATCCTGCCCCAGAAAATCAAACCAAACCAAGATAAACCAAACAATAAAGTGGAAAAAAACTGCCAAATTAATTGGGTTGAAGAGTTTGGTTTGATTCTCTCAACACTCCTGCACTCGAGTTATAATGCGGAACAAACCAGAGACCCAAAATTCTTTCAAACCGTCACCCAAACTACTGATCACACATACTTTATAGCTATCAAACTGGTTTATCTTATGTACAATCAATGAGTAACTCTATACAGAGCAGCCATAGAAGTACACTACTACAACGCCGAATAATGCCAAGATCCAAATTTCTAACTCAAACTACCATTCACTCATAAATCCGAGTGCAAAAAATGACTATTTTCTACCATATGTTTCTCAAAAACAATATAATCTGTAATCAGTATCTTTCATTAACAATAAATTTTCATGGCTTATTTCAAGACTTATATTTAGATAGAAAACTTACAATCTATAATTGTAGTAGAGGTAAGGAGCACACAACAGTGCCATAACCCAGTGTCCTGTTACAAGGTAGAAGCAGCACAGGGCAGCTACTGTGATATACTCAGGCAAAACCATTTTGTTTATTCGAGATGCGGAATCATAAGGATTTATATAATCAAATTCAAGGTCTGCCAGGCACATTAACTGAAATTAAAAATGTAAAAAAAAGTTAGCATTTGAATATGCAATAGATCAAAATCAATATATCATAGATACCCAGTTGAATTATTGAGCTAAAAAACAAAACTTTAGATAATGGGGCGATTCAAGTTGACTAAATAAAATAGGGTTTAGGGTTTGACCTGATAAATAAGAATTACAATTAAGGCAATGAGGGTGAAGAAGGAGAAGAGCCAAGCGAGTATATCAACCATACTCCTTCTACTTGTATTGTATCTTAGCTCAATGAATCAATCGACGAAAACTGCGCACGATAGCAGCTATGCGGGGATTGTGCGCAGCAGGGAGAGGAACAGAAGAAAGAAACCTATGAGGATCGGAGGTACAATACAACTCGGTGAAGTTAAGAATCGTGTCGTGTCCCAACCAGGATTAGTTTTTTTTAAGAATCTTTTTTTGTTTCTTGACAAATTTTTTTTTAAGAATCTTGTTATTTCATCTTTCTTTTTTTTTTGAGTCCGTTTTGAAACAAACACTAACAAATAAGATGAGATATACTCTTTCTTAAAATTAAAAACAAATAAGATATACTCTCTTTAACAAATTCGTATTTATATTTAAAAAATATATAAATTCGAATTTGTATGTGTACACTTTATCTTTTTTCCATAACAAACTACCTATACTTTATCTTTTTCTTATAACAACATGTTATCGATAATTGTAAAACAATATTTCAAAGCAATTTTTTTTTAAATAATTGTAAATCCAAATAAGATAAAACATGTTTCAACTTCACATTAATTTAAGGCCAAATACTTTTTTGGGTCCTTTAAGTTTCACGTTTGTTTCAGATAGTTCCTTTAAGTTTTTAAGGTTTCATATAAGTCTTTAAGTTTCGAGTTTGTTTCGGATAGGTCATTTCTGTCAACCTCCATTAAGCCAAAGTTGTTATGTCCGTTAAGCCAAAGTTGTTATGTCCATTAAGTGGGTGAGGTGGTTCTCTCTGACACTTGACATCAATTTTTTCCCCAACCAGACCAACTTTGGCTTAACGGACAGATCAATTTTGGCTTAAGGGAGGTTGATAGAAAGGATCTATCTGAAACAAACTCGAAACTTAAAGGACTTATCTGAAACCTTAGAAACTTAAAGGACATATCCGAAACAAACTCCAAACTTAAAGGACCTATCTGAAACCTTAGAAACTTAAAGGATCTATCTGAAACAAACATAAAACTTAAAGGACCTGAGGAGGTATCTGGCCTTAATTTAAATTTAACTCTAATCTTCACTTAAATAAAATTTAATTTCCTCCAACTCTTTTAATCAAAATTTAGATTTCAACCATTGCGTGACATGGATTTAAATGTTGAGATTACTCCTTTTGTAAACATTATTAATAAACCAACATATATTTGAATGTCTTTATTTTTTCCCTCGTAATTACTCTTCTATTCTGTACTTGAAATTTTTAACAATTTTACTAATTTTATTTATAGAATTTCAACTCGTCACAAATCAATTGTTGCAGGCAACAAAATTTTGTTAAAAAAAAACTTTGTATCAAAGAATAAACTTGAATTTTTCAAATACATAACACTAATTAATTTTATTGAAAAAACGTAAGTATGAACAATTGAAAAACAGTATAATTGATAAATTGTATCATTAAACTATCAAAACATTAGTTAAATAGAAATACAAATTTGTACTCAAACGACTGTTGAAAAGAAACATATTATATAAGTTTAATTGCCCTTTTGTCCTCCTATTTTTTTCAAACTAAAAAAAATATTCTCTTTTTAAAACCATACTTTTTGGTCTTTATTTTCACATTTTTTACAATTTTAGTCCCAACACATAATACTCTCAAAATGATGATTTTTAGTCCTAAAAGGGTAATTTTTTGCTGAATCTTTAGACAAAATATCATTTGTGATACCAAAACTCACATTTTTTGGATTCCAAAAGTCTCCATTTTTAGGGGAGAAAATACATGAGTTGAGACCAAAATCATAACGAATGTGATCACAGAGGGAGAGGAGTTTGATTTTAAAAAATAAGGGCTATTTTTGTGAGTTTAATAAAATACGGCAACGTATCTTGTTTTTACATGTGTCTTTAATCAAATTACAACACAACACCACTATTTTATGTTTGTTTCTAAATATTTTCACAACGATTTACTTTTTTTTTAAAAGAAATTTTTCACAAATCTTTACCTGTGATATATTAATAACATGTAAAAAATACTACTTACTATCGATGTATACAAATTAAATCCTTAATAAATTAAATCCTTTGAGATTCCATATATATATATACTATTTTGATCCTAGACATAAAAGAGTTCTTGGAGCTGAGCAATGTTGGAGTTTGCCACATTCTTCGGAAAGAAAATCAATGTGCAAACTGTATGGCTAAACTTGAAGCCACTTCTGATAATGATCTTTCTCTTCAACTCTATCCACGCGAAGGTCTCTTGAATCTCCTTAAAGCCCTTAGGGTCCGTTTAGTGCAACGGAAGGGAGATGAGAGATTTTAATGGTGGGAGGGGAATGGTGGGGAGGGGGAACGGAGACATTTTAGTTAAATATATGTTTGTTTCAAAAGAAGAAAGAGAAGGGAGGGAGATGATTTTAATTAAAATCATGTTTGGTTCACAAGAGAATGAGAGTCTTTTTAAAACTAATTTACCTTTTTACCCTTGAAATTTAAGTAAGAATAATTTTGGGTTTTAACATAAAATTAAGTATAGTTTTGTCAATTTTATAAATACATTAATTGCACATCTTCCTTCTCCTCGAAATTACTTTAATTCAGAGGGAAGCAATACATGAGTCTATAAGGGTTTTGCTGCCTTCCAATTCTCTCATCTCCTGTTCTAAAAATTGAACCAAACATATCAAATTAAAAATATTCACTCTCCATCAAAAATCTGCAACCAAACAGACCTAAAACAGTCGCATCTAATACCTTCTTTTAGAGTAGTTTTTTCCTTTTGATTTGTTGTTCTTTTTAGCCTTTAAACAAAAAAATTGATGAAAAATGATCTCTCAAAAAAAAATATTGAAGGAAAAAAAATACAATTTTATAAAAAATAATTGTTTATTAATTGTCTCGTAAGTTGAAAAAATTGTGGGAATATTAGTTTTTTATTTAGACTTATTTAGGTTTTGTCCCGAATTTTGACTAATTTCGTTTTAGTTTAATTTCCTCATTTTTATTATGAATTAACAACTTAAATGAGCTTAATTTCGTGTAAACTCAATCCACTTGAGTTGGTTCGATGTTGTCGGCTTGAAAATATAGAGTTTGTCCTAGGTTTCAGATACAAACTTAAAATAACTATCATTATAATGCTTAATTGTGGGCTCAAATATAATGAGCTTAATTTCGTACAGTCATTTGATTAACTAAATTGATTTCAATAATGATACATGTAAATAATCAAATGAGTAAGGATGACAATTGGACCAAAATTCGATGGATACCTAGAAAGAAAATACCTGTAATGGATAGGGTAAAATCACGCTTTCATGAGTCTGGTTTAGGTCAGGGTAATTATCCACAAATTTAAATGGGTATGAGCGTGGGTAAGGGTGCTATATTGCCCAACCCCGCAACCCTCATATATATATTTATATAATATGATAAATAATTTATTTATTTTTGGTGTATAATTAATTGATTTATTTTAGTTATTTAAGCCTAAACCTAAACATAAAAACTACTTAATACAATAACCACTCCCTTCTGCTAGTGTGCAATTTTTTAGGGATATTTCGAATGTTTTTTATTTGGTTAAATATTACGATTTATACTATTTTATGAGTTGATTTGAAAAATTTGGACCATGGTTTTATTTCAATTGTAATGTTTTTATTGTTTTTCATAGTTAAAATGCAGTAATGAGTGCATGTATGGACACCCATGCGTCCATGGGTATGGAGAAGAACACTAAAGATGTTGTTCATAAGGGTACGGGCTCAAGTACGAGTATTTTTTAAAAACGCGGGTTTTATGAATTAATGAAACTGATACTTATTATGAATTAACATTACGATCCCTAAAAAAAAATGAATTAACATTACGATGATAAAACTCAAGTAAAATACTTTCCTTAAAAAAAATCAAGTAAAATACTTATAATGGACGGAGAAAGTAAAATTTATTGATACAGAAAATTTCATTACATACTCGACAGTTGGCATATGTAAAATTTCGTGCCGAATGTTACTTACTAATATGTGATTAATTTTAATTTCTCGTATGTGAGATATTTATATAATTGCATAAAATTCCCTGCAGGAGAAGTGATATGCCTACGGTATTTTATAGCAGAAAATTGACTAAAATCATCCAAGGAAATGAAGAATCCATTAGCATATTCTCATTCTGCATGGTGCATGAAGAAACGGGTGGTTTTGAGCAGAGAAAGAAATTCCTTGACTCCAAGCCCACTAACTTCTCGTCTCGCTTCAAACCTGCACCAACTCAAAATAAGTGTTGTCTTTTTTAAAGTAAACCCCATTATCCATTTGTAGTTTTAGTACTGTTTGTTTTCTTTAAAGAAATTTTAGTACTATATTTTTGGTAGTTGTCTTCAAGATTTGAATGAAATAACATGAGTTTACACAATGAAAACTGTGTGTGAGAAAATGAGAACCAAAATAACCAGTCCATGAATGAAAAACAGAACATTATTTCAGCTCAAAACATAAAATTAGGGGAAAGATTTTAGTAAGATGTCATTACTTTCGAAAGTGAATTGGGAGTAATGAAGATCATAACACCTTGGATCAGTGTTCTTCAAAATTGGCCTCCTCTTATCCTTCTCATAAAACACCAACGCTGCCTTTATCAAATCTTCAACTGTGTCCTCAGACAACATCAACATCTGCATTGGGCCCACACTGTTTTCGATTGTCACCTTTAGTAGCAATTTCGATGGCCTAAGAATAGAGTCATTAGTTTGCATCTTCGGCGGCGTCAGAGGAGTTGAGACAAATCGACGATCAACATTCCCAGGGTGTTTCTCTTTCTCTGGCTGTGAATTATGGAGTTTACGACAAGAATTCAAAGGGGCTTTACCGGAGAATTTTCTCCGATGACCCTGTGGCGGAGAAGTCATGCTTATAAGGATAAGAATTTTTGCTTTTGTTTGTTTTCCTTATTGTTTTGTTTAGAGATATGGGTTAGCTCTAGCATGTATTGCTGTTGTGGCTTTGAGTAGTGTTGTTTTGAACTTACTTAAGAAGCAAAAGTAATAGAAACAAACAATTGAGATTTGGTTGGTTATGGTTAGGAAGCTTCTCAGAAAGTGGCGGGATTTTTAGCTTTTGTATGAGCAATTGTCCCGGAAAGCCAGTGGAGTTTTAACGTTTGTTTAGAAAAGGATACACTCTAATGTCATTTTCTCAAAAATCTTCACAAATATCATTCACTAAGGGCTTGTTTGGTATCAAGTTGGCCATTATTTTTGTAAAAGTCACACTATGTAGTTTCAACACAACCACACTATCAACATGATTGAGTTCAACTCTCCCACCAAAAACAATAATCTACATTGCAATTACATATTGAGATTGCGATTGCGATTGTAGTTATGCTACAAATCTTTATATAGCGGGAAATACAATCAATGCAGTTGAGATGCCATTTAGTAGACACCACAAAATGTTCTATGATCGATGTATACTTTTTTCAATAAAATCTACATAAAAGATTGCAGTTATTGATGATCCTTATTCGTGACAATTTTTATTCACCATTAGACCAACTCAAATGGATTGAGGTAAATGATTTGTTATCGGTAATAATCCATTATAGTAAAGAAAACTCGAAGACGAAAAAAAATCTCTTAAGCTAGAAATTTGCAACAATTACAAAAACAACTATATATATATTTTTAGTTTAGGCCGAATGAAAACTTAATTAGGCCGAATGGAGACTTAATTAGTACTTAACTATTCGGGTTTGGATCCTCTTTATGAGGTGAATCCCTTAGGTCTAGACTTCTATTTTATCTTTGAAATAGACTTCAAGATGGTTGTGGACAACATCCATACACATATTTATTATTCCAAGTTTGGAGATATCATTAAGGATTACATGGCCTTTGTTTTCTTCTGCATTTTACTCATTTTATCGACCATGACTTGCATGCACATAATTTTCAGAGAAAATGCTATACAAGGTTGTAAGGTTGTTGTCTTGAATCTAGCTGTTCAAATATCTGCTCTGGAAAAAAGAAACAAATATTTAGTGGAGAGAGGAATATGTTCTATAAGATTCAACCGAGTTACCAATGAGATCATTAAACTTTAGGCTAATGATGGTTATTACCGAAGAATACATGACAAAAGAGAAGAATGATTATATATGGTCCGTTGATTTTACATCCATCCACCACATGATTTCTATTAAACATGGAGATTACAGTTTTGAGTTCTTTAGAATGTTTCACATGTGTATTCTTGTCTTTCATGTCTCAATTCCTTCGTAGCATTTAGCATCACTCTAAACTTTATACACAAGGGTAAATCAACTAAGACGAATAACAAACTTACTAAAAATAATAACAAACAAACTTTGTGACAACTATCATAACTATCACGGCACGATTTGGTTGCTAGAAGATTGGCTAGGCTCATAAAAAACTGCGGCGCGATTTCATGCAATCATGGTGTAACTGTAGACGATGGTACAACAATATAGTGTACGAGCTTCATATCACAGCGCGAACTAGGCAAATCGCGACACAACTTTGTCTGGGTACTATATATGTCTTCATTCATCATTTATTAGGTTGCTTCAAGAGAGAGAATCTTGTCAAACCAAAGGGGAAATTTTTAGGGAACTTAGAGGTTAAGAGTTGAGTGTCTTTGAGTGAGATTCTTGGGGTTCGGAAATACTTCACAAACACCTTGGGTAGTGAGATCTCATTAGGGAAAATATAAAATAAAATAAAAATCTCTCTCATTTTCTCTTAGGATTCATTGTGGGATTGAGTGACTTGAAAAATGGATAGAAATTACAGTTGTTCTTTGTGAGTTTGTGATCTAATTTCTTGTAACCTCTTTGTATTACTTATTTTCTAGTGGATTGGAGAGCTCCTCACCCCCACCCCAAATGTATGACATATGGTCCAAACTGGATAATTGTTTGTGGTTTTGCTTTACACTTAAATCTAAATATGTTGTTGTTGCTTGAAACTACTTTGATTTAATTACTACTTCTTTTTTATTTAAGATCTGAATTCACAACACTCACAAACTGATCACAAACTTAATAAAAACACAACTTACAGATGAGATATGCAAATGTAATGAAGCATGTAATATATAACCAACTTCTCCATCTTTGATAGAAGACAAGTAAACCTATCCACCCTTAAACACGATGGCTACATTTAACCGTTATCACCAAATGTTTTTGTCTATTTCCCTCATCATTATGAAATATGAATTGTTTTGGCAAAAATATCCCAAACTGTGTATGACTGTGTGTCATGCCACGTTATGTTTTTAATACCATTGATTCCTTGTGTTCATATGAAGGCAATTCCTAGTAATACTTTCTCTTTATGTGATGTAACCGGGTAAATTAATCAAAATCAAATCAAGTAAAATTATTGACCTGGGCCAGTAAAGAAATAGCAATGAATTGAATGAGCAATGTGTGTACAACTTTGGTCAAAAAAAATAAAAGCTCTTGATATATTTCAAAGTCAGTGATGGTAAGATTCATTAACCTAGACAAAATTATCAAAAAGAGATAACCGTACAATATGCAACTAAGCAAATTAATCATTATAAGCATTGTAATTTCTAATGAATGGACTGATCCGTCATCGTTTAAAGCTTCTTTTTTTTAGAAATCCAGCATGAAGATTACAACAGTTGCATTGCTCAATTCAACTTTGTAGGCCACACATGATATGATACTCGATGCATGCTTAATTCAATTCCGCATGCAAATTAATCAGTTCACACTACATTGATTGAAGATCCTATTCCTATGTCTATGTGATGCTACATTATCAATCAATTATATCAATATTTAACATCAAGCTACAAATAGGAAAAGCACATGACTTGCAACAGTTTGAGAATCTATCTTTTAAAACAGTGGTTATTTTAGTCTATGCACCAAATCATTTACACCCATCACATCATCCTCACCGCATAGACCACTCAACTAATTGATGATTAGTGGGGGCGGAGAGTCAATCATATTATCTCAGCCTCAAAGTATCCCATGCTTTTGGCCTTTGACCCACACCCATCCCATCTTTTTCTTGTATATAAAGTCAGATATAGCTTAGAGTACCTATAACTGCTCATATACGTTATGATGGAGTCGACAATAATGTACATTACAGTATAAATTGAGATTGCGATTGTAATTATGCTGCGAATCTTTATATTGTCAAAAAGTTTGTAGTTCTTGATAATTCTTATTCATGATAATCTTTATTTCTCACGAGACCAACCTAAATGGATTGAGGTAATTGATTTATTAACTGTAATAATCAATTACCTTAAAGAAAACCGGAAGAAGAAAAAGATTGACGACAAAGAAGAGGGAAACTAAATCCCACCAATAAAGTATTTTAGTTAAGACAAATGCTAATATGTTCCATAAGATGTTAGTAAACTACAGTAAATATCAAAATATTGCTTTGGAAATTCAACACAAGTTTTGTTATAAGATTTTTTAACATGTGTTCTATCCCTTAATTGATTACTCCTAAGCTTCCCTCCTTTTGTATAAGCATAAAAAAATTTGGGCAAGATATATAAGCCTCAATTTTGTTTGAGTTTAGAAAATAAAAATGCTTATAAAAAGACGGAGGGAGTAGCAAGCCAGGGTCTTCAATTAATTATCACTGATAATCAGGTATGCAAAATATGATTGGAAATTAAGTATAACCGTGCATTTCTTCGACTAAGTATTGCAATTCATTTCTACGGCGTAGACATATTATTATTACGATGAAGGTAACGGAAGATATAACTAGGTGGAATAAAAGTGTCATAATCAAGAAAAGAGAAAGAGTTAGTGTGAAATGACTAATGAGTAATCAAAGACATTTAATCTATTGCAATGCTATGTGAATAAGTAAGTACGTAGGAGCGTGAAGGAACAGATGATTAAAAGAGAAGGTTGCAAAGCTAGTTGTTGATATATAATTAAGCATGCTCCGGGATTACTCTATGCCATACCTCCTTGTCCTATGAAAAATATCATCAGAGCTGTGTACTGCAGTTTGTCAAATATTTTTAAAAATTATACTTTTTTTTTTGTTGGCATAATAACAAATCATATAACCAAATTTATGTATCATTGCCTCTTTCAACAAGCGTCATGGAGGTACTTGTTTTCAAACGATGATCAGCAGCAAGGACAGGCCTAATTATATATGGATCTTTTATATCCTTTTTCGTCTTAATTGATCTTAAGAGGCAAGAGTCAAAAGGATATATTATGCACAACAATTGTACTTTATAATTGGAGATGACCTCATTTGGCTTGAGTTTTTACATGCTGCGCATCAGTAATTATTTTTCATTAGGTTATATGATATGATGAGCTGCCGAAAGAGATCAGATGTACTATTGTTGATTTTGACCGTTATTTTTTAAACAACAATACCAGATTAACCATTTAATATCAAATATACAATTAACTGAGTTGATTTATATTAAGAGATTAATTTACATGATATTGGAGATAAGCTCTCTGGAATTTGGTAAACAATTACGTAAACCATTTTCATGTGATGTTGAATGGAGGTTAGTATCAAATATATGGTGTGAGTTCTTTGGAAGGATATGAACATGTTCATTTTTTCTAATCCATTGGAGATAAACTCTCGAATTTGGTGAACAATTATGTTCATGACATTGTGGTGGAGGTCCAACAAACATCTAGAGAAATCAATAGTTCATACTGGATGCATAATTGGATCCATCCTTCTCGTGTGTTCCTTAAACTCAGTGTTGATGGATCACATTGATTTATTAGTTATTCAAATTTAGATTATATTACTTACTTAAAGATTAGGTTTTCAAAATGTGAGACTCAAACTTAGAAAATAAACATATGACAGGGCCGCAGACTAGATTTAGGCCTTAAAATGCCTAACTCGACACTTATCAATAAGTCAATGAAATAACAAGTGTGAGCTTCAATTTTAAGCAATTCTTTTCAATAAAGTTTTTTTGTGAAATTTCATATTTTTCCCTAATATAAATTGATTCAAGTAAGTGAATGTTATATCAATTAAGTTGTTGATGCAAAGTTTTCTAACACTAAATACTGAAGAGTGGGAAAATGCATATTTAAACTTGCGTCGAACATATATGTAGTCTTTTTATTATAATATAAGATAAGATGTACTTACAAGACACTTGCTAATGTAATATTCTGTTTTGCAATTATATATCTATCTATAATTAATGTATTTCAACATTTCAACGTAGGATGTCCGTTGTGGCAATGTTTTTTGTCTTTATCATTTAGGGGAAAAATAGAATATACATTTCAAAATTTCAACATAGGATGTCCATTGTGGCAATGTTTTTTGTTTTTATCATTTAGGGTAAAAAGTGAATGACATGCTTGTGATTTTGTTTGGTCAAACACATGCTTTTGATTTTACTTTGCCAATATATCATAATTATGTAAATATATACATGTTGTGACGTTAAATTTAGAAATGTATTGCTCCATCTGATCTCAATTGTAAATAAAAATTCACTTTTTATATTCACTTAATAACTAATGTATTTGGGTATATTATATATAGTTCATATACATTAATTTTTCAATGAATCTAAAAAATAAACTTTTCTTTATATTTGAGACAGTTTGTGTGGACCGTTTGTAAAACTTTGGTTGCATTGTGTTGGCACATCTTGTGCCGACAATGTTAACCTGTTTCCGTTGTATTATAAAATAATATAGGGAAATGCTAACCGGTGCCCTCGGGCACTGGTTAAGGATACTAAAAAGGGAAATTATATAGTAATTATTGCATTGAAAACTGTGTAATTAATCCATAAATAAGTCAACAAAATTTCCTTTTATGGTAATAAATTCCTTTTTTTTTGTATGCTTAACCAGTGCCCCGGGGCACCGGTTAGCATGACCCAATAATATAATACGATAAGTGTAGTATAATAGTTATACCCGTGATTATTATTAGTGTTTTGTTCTGTTGACGTTGGTCTCTCCGTCTCTCCAGTCTGGTCTAAAAGTCTATAAATAAGAGTCGTGTCCGTTTTTAAAAAATTCCCGCAAAATAACAGACAAACCATCCATCCAATCCAGCGCATCATCCACCACACACACACTCTCTCTACATTACACGTCACTCTCCCCTCTCCCGCCGCCGGTAATCTCTCTCTCTCTAGCCTCTAGGGTTTCTTCTCTCCGGCGCCGGCGACGATGATCCCTTACCAATCTCTTCACGAAGCCGAGATCTCTCTCGGTCGCAATCTCACCTTCGCCGAAACCCTATGGTTCAACTACTCCGCTACCAAATCCGATTACTTTCTCTTCTGTCATAACATTCTCTTTCTCTTCCTCATATTCTCTCTCGTCCCTCTTCCTCTCGTTTTTCTCGAAATCAAACGCTTATACCCTTTCGATGAGTACAAGATCCAACCCAAAGTTCGTTTATCGCTTCATGAAATGCTTAATTGCTATAAAGATGTCTTGAAAATGTTCTTCCTTGTTGTTGGTCCTCTTCAACTCATTTCTTACCCTTCCATCAAGGTAATTAGTAATTAATTAAATCACCATTTCAATCTCGGTTATAATTTTCTGTTTTTGTTATTGTAGATGATTGGAATTAGGACGGGATTGCCGTTACCGTCTGGATTTGAGATATTATCGCAATTATTGGTGTATTTTTTGGTGGAGGATTATACGAATTACTGGATCCATAGATTTCTGCATAATAAATGGGGTTATGAGAAGATTCATCGAGTTCATCATGAATATCAAGCTCCGATTGGATTTGCGGCGCCTTATGCACATTGGGCGGAGATCTTGATTTTGGGGATTCCGTCTTTTCTTGGACCGGCTATGGTTCCTGGTCACATGATTACATTTTGGTTGTGGATTGCATTGCGCCAAGTTGAAGCCATTGATACACACAGCGGGTACCACTTTCTGTCTTTTTTATTTTTTTTTTGACCAAACCTTCATGAATGTACTTTTGGAAAGTGCTTTGGATTTCAAGGATCTGTAATAGTGGGTTGCTTTTTGCTTTTATGGGGCCTGAGTGAGATCTATAATTGCACACACTTTTTACTCCTTTGATTTTTTTGTCTATTATTTTATTAAACTTTCATTGAGTTACTGTGATCTGTGTTTTTTAGTAAGATTATTAGGGATAATAATTGTGGCTGATACGGTTGCAATTGCGGCTGGGGATGAGTTAATTTGCGACTTTAACAACCTTGCGTGTATGAGGTTGGGGTACTTCAATTTTCTGACACGGAAAATGCTAGCGTTTACAAAAATACTATTAACATACGATTGCCAATAAAATTGATCCATCAATTTACAGCCAAATGCAGAATTATTGACCTGTTTATGATCCTGAGGGTGTGTGTGTGTGTGTGTGTGGGGGGGGGGGGGGGGGGGGTGGTGGTGTG
>Ga0228710_1006995_pt1 | contig 16854 bp, 9 predicted proteins | sample MedpolnodulmetaG_FD_177995 | JGI IMG/M metagenome (GOLD analysis project Ga0228710, IMG submission 177995) | Root nodule microbial communities from Medicago polymorpha collected in Santa Monica, California, United States - pink nodules | ecosystem: Host-associated > Plants > Roots > Nodule... | reverse complement strand
AAAATCAAAACAATAAAAAGAAAAAATGAAAACATAATGCAAATAAAAAAGAAAAAGATGTCATAATAAAGTTGTTAAAAAATGATCATACAAATATCATTTTTAAAAAAATAATACTCATGAGTAAACACTTCTTTGATTTAGTTACTGTGTGCAGTTAATAATGATTAGTTGCTTTCCATAACCTAATTTTAAAAGTACCTCAATAAACAAGTATCTTTCTTTCGTTAAAAAGTAAAATAAAAATGAGAAATACTAACGAGTGTCTTTAGATATTGTTTAAACATCTAAAAATATTGATGATTTTTACATGTGTTTGACTTGTATTTTTAAGATAAAAATTCTTTCTGTGAGCTCATTAAACAATACAAAGACACTTGTTAACAACACCGAATAAAAATAAATCTCTTATCATTGGAAAAGAATAAGGTCAACAGAAGAAAAATCTACTACAAAAAGATTTGTCTTAGATTTGTCTCACTTAGTTTTCAGCGTGATGTGATATATCTATTCGTCCATAACTATAACTACGTAGAAAGAGGAAATTTTATTTTGTTTATATATTTTATTTATAGTACTCTATTATAATTACAATTTATCTTTTGTATGATATTATTTAAACCTTTAATTAAAAAAATCAGTTAAATCTTATTGTAATATGAACAATTCCATTATAACAAGAACAATAACAAGCAAAGGTTTTAAGGTGAGTACTTCTAGCCGTTTGCCTTGCTGGCTCTTTAGTAGGTCTCTTTTCTCTTATTTTTGTTTTGGGTTCTTTTTTCCTTTATCCGCTTTTAATTTTCTTGAGGATTTTGGTTTTGTCCCTCTCTCTCTTTGTACTTCTTTCTTTATATATATGATTAGGGTTCTACAGCTGGAGACCCCTCTACACCTCTTCTTTTGCTTAAAAAAATAGAAAAAGAAAATGAGAAATGTTATTTATACAACTAATTTGTAACAACTTTTTTACAACTTTATCTCTCATACTCACATCATGTTTTTATTCTCTCTCTTCTTTTTTTTCTCTCTATTATTTTTGACCAGTAGAAATAGAGAAAATGGAAGTTGTCTTGAAAGTTGTCACAAATGGTTGTTCATATATCATTACTCAAAGAAAATTGAAGGAAGAACAATAGTATAAGTTAAAATCATTATTTGATTTTATATATTCTAAAAAAATCACATAACCAAATACGATAAAAATAAGTACTTTCTCTTGTCACTATTATAAACAAATATTCATTTTTAAGTTAATTGAATAATTGATGTATCTGATCTATATTATAAATCATATACATCAATTATTCAATGAGTTTGAAAAAATAATATTTGTTTATAATAATGATTGGGGGAGTATATTAAGCACAATATAAAAGTCAATCAAATGGGCATGTTATTGCCTGTCTTGACACTAGTGTATTAAAGGGATCTAGGTCCAAATTCTGATCTCAACGTATATTATGCAATATTCCACCAACTAAGTTCAGTGCAGGAGGATAGTCCTAAATGTTTGCTATAACCATAATATTTGCTTTCTCGCTTTTTTTTGTTGATGAATTTTCAACATAAATACTTATAGTATATGACATTGATTCCATCAATAAAAAATTTGGTTCCATCCCGGATGCTTATCGTACACTAATTTAATATTCCATCAGTATGAAATTATAAGTGGTTTTAGTCATTTAAGGGTATAAAGCGATTAAAATAAATTGGAACACTTTTTATTTATTTATGCCGAAATAACTTATAATTTGAAAGGATGATTAGTGGATTTACAATTTTTGTCGCAAGTTAGAGAATATGATGAGCACATGCAAACCCCAAAAGTAAGGACTGGGATTGTGTGTTGCAAAAATAGCCCACAATTTTAAATCACAAAAACTGATGTAGATTAAACGATTCAAATTATGTATTATCAAAAACAATTAGAAATGATCTCAGACGTTGATTTCAGATCAAACAACTACAATGAGCAACTGTGTCCCACAGTTACTGCGTCACACAGTTACTGCGTCAAATTTCAATTCCCAAAAGTAATTTAAAAAAACGCGCACCAAACTATTTTTTATTCTAAAAGTGGTTCATTTTCATTGATATAAACAATCATCCTGAGATTAAAGTAACTCATCTGAATCATTTAATTGATATAATAATTGCACGATAGTATGCTGGAAATTCATGGCCATTTTATTTTGGTTGAAAGGGAGGTAAGTACATGTAACTATCATTACTGATTTCTTTTAGATATAGAGAGTTTACTCTTTTCCTATATTTAGTGAGGCAGAATCACAAAGGCCCACCATCTAGCCTTACTATTTATTGAAAATCTTCTAGAGCTGAAAATAATTTATCGTAAGGACCATCGTTTAATTCTCACTATCCATAAAAGAGATCACATCAAAATTTATTATGGTGGAACCCAAATATAAATAAATAATAACATCATCCAATTAACCTATACCTAAGGCCACAAATCAATAATTTTTCTTTTAACAAGAGAAATGTCGACTATTATTTATTTCCCATCAAGTATCGCTAATAGAATAAATCTAATTTGGTTCCACTCTTGAAAAGACTAAAATTGATTTTGATGTGTAGATTTAATTTTGATATGTTTAGATTTTTAAGAGTTGGTTTCATCCTTAAAATTGATTCTAACTTAAAATTAAAGTGCATGTTTGATATCACAATAGTTTTACCTCATTTTGATTTTAATAAATTCATTGTGATATTATACAGGATCATAATTTGAAGCTTTAATCTCTTGTTATAATTATAGACTTTTATTTTTTAATTTACTTTTCAATTTGCTTTTACATAAATTCAAACATATATCAGCCTATATGTAATTCACTTTTAACTATAGAATCAATTTTACAAGATAAATTCATTCAAAATTAATTTTTCCAAATACACAATTATATATGATCCACAAATAATCAAGACCACAAGTTTATACTACTACTTGGCAAAGGAAATACTAGAAAACAAGTTGGTATGTTGTCATTAATATCCAAATAATGCGTGCATGATTTCAAATTCCAAGGTGTCAATCATCTGCGTACAATATGTTTTGCGTACAGTATTTTTTTTTTTTAGTACTCCCTCCATTTTAAAATGAGTGTCATTTTAACAAAAAAAATTGTTTTAAAATGAATATCACTTTACATTTCCAATACAACTTTAATTTTTTTCTTCTAACTTTATCTTTTTCCAACTTTTCTCTCACACAATTTTCAATGCAACTTTAAGTTTGTCTTTTTCTTATAAGATAAGGACAGTTTAGTAAATATGTTAGGTTTAATGATTATTACATTTCATTCCTTAATATGTGTGTAATTGGCTAAAACGACACTCGTTTCGAAACGGAAGGAGTATATGGCAACGATCAAAGTGTGCATAATCTTCTGATTATGATCTCTCACTATCATAACTTTCAAAGCTTATTATTGGACCAATGCATACAGGTAGGTGAAGTTCATCAAATCAAAGTGGGCTCACTCTTAATGTAATACAATCTAAATTTGAGCAATAATTTTTTAAAAAAATTGCAGATTCAAGATGCAGTGAACTAGTGGACAAATGCCAGCAGATATATCATTCTAGAAATGAGACCACAGGATAAATGGATTAAATAAATTTGGTCCTAGTGATATGCATAATATAGGACTTATAATATGTTTCCTTTTCTGGGTTAAACTTGTGAGTTTATTTTAAATTGCATTCTAAGATAAGATTATTTGACACCTTTTGACTCAAAAAACCTGTTTGCACATATACAAAACATTTTAGCCACAAAATCAATTAGGTTAGGTTAATAGAGTTGATTAAGGACTCTCACACATGATTCACTTGGTAGTTTTGTTAGCACTTGGCAAATATTTACAGTAATCTATATTTCATATTTTTTTATATAAAAAAATTCAGGCCTATATGAATCTTTTCAAATCAAGTGAAGCAAAAGTGATATTTAACAGAAATGTTGAAAATGATTATAACATTTGAATGATCAAGTGCATGCATTAAACCATTTATGGTAAGAGGGTAAGGAAACATGTGAGTCATTAACTCTTGATCCAGTAAAGTTTTGAATTATCACGAAAATTAAACCAAGGAAAGGATGGAAGGTGGAAGTTGTAGACAAGCCAAGTTACCTAATAGTACTAAAGAATATTTCTTGTAAAGGAGATTGAGCTTAAATCTCATCCATAAAAAACTTTTGAAACCCACATGGCTAAAGACATTAAAATAAAAGGAATAAATCATATTTAAAGTATGAATATCTTTCAAATTTAGTCCCAAAAGTATATAAAGAAAATAACAGTTAGTTATTTAAATATTTAAAATTCGTCAATTTAGTTTATTAACTATATGAAAGTCGATCAATTTATTAAAATAATATAGACGAAATTTACCGATTTTATGTAGTTAAAGATTAATTATAATTTATATATGCTTTATTAAAAAAAATGAATAGAGGGTGATATATTTTTATGATAATAATTAAGGGAGGCACACCCAACGCAAAATTAAAAAAATGACTAATGAAATTAACGTATAACTTATCATACGTAAAAAACTTCTTGATTAGAATCTAAGTCACAGTTGGTGTATGTGAAAAGTAGGGGTGGACATAGTTCAGTTTGAGATGAAAACTGAACCGAACCAAACTGAACTGTTTGCTAAATTTAAAATAATTGAACTGAATTGTTTCGAACTGAATCAAACTGTTATTATTGATACCTTTGAGAGAGAAAAAACATGGTTCAGTTCAGTTTAGCAGTTGAGTTCGATTTTTTTATTTTTTTTCCCATCCCGAGTGAAAAGTCTAAAAGTTAGTGTCAGCCGCAATTAGCACATAGAGTGATAGTTAGACATTATAAATGAATGGTTTATTTAAATGAGAAAGGACAAGTTAAATGACAATGTCAGAGTTTGTAGTTTTAAGTCTCATTTTGATTTCATGATCTTAGATCTAGTCTGACACTGCTCTAAAGATCCTCTGTCAAAAAGAGCCAAAATCCTTCTCTTATCTATTACAATTGTTTCATAAACCTAACTAAAATCTTAGACCAACTCTGCCATATTGAGTCCATATGTGCTTTTACAGCTAAGTGTGTTCCTTTAATATGGCACACCTCTGAGGATTTAAATCCACATGCAAGATACAAACTAATGTTCAAGGTACAAAGAACCAACACGCTTTCGTTTTCTCTCAACTATTGCATGAAAGCTACTAGTTTCTCATCCCAAGGTAACTTTTTCTGTTCTGTTACTCCACCCCATACCAACTTGTTTTTTAGCTAAAATTTGTTCATATCTAATCATGTCTATTTCTATAGGTATATATATAGATTTGGTTAATGAGTTCATGTGAAACATCATAACCAAGAAGGCAATAGCAACAAATTTGATAATATTTCATTAGCCAAAAAAATATCTATGACTATATCCTGCTGGAAACCAATTGTGGAGGGTGGTGATGGAGATGTGAAAGGGAAAGTTGATGGATTGTTATGGTACAAGGATTTGGGAAACCATCTTTATGGTGAATTTTCAATGGCTGTAATTCAAGCAAATAGTTCATTGGAGGATCGCAGCCAATTTGAATCAGGACCTATGAGTTCTGATTATTTGGGTCCTCAAGGAACCTTTATAGGTGTTTATGATGGTCATGGTGGAACTGCAGCTGCTCAGTTTGTTAATGAAAATCTATTCTCCAATTTCAAGAGTATGTTCTCAACTTTTATTACAAACATATATTGGAAATATGGATTTGCTATACCATGTTTTTCAAATGAATTGTATCCTAGAAAAACCAAGCAACTTATATCCAGCTATTATGTGCATGTTTGGAATCACAGTCCTTTTTCCGTAATCACAAGAGTCACTGTAATTTTGACAAAAACTACATGTGATGCTTTAATTGTGATTTTGTCAAAATCATCGTGATTCCAAACATACACTGAAACATTTGTTTCCTCTCCATGAGGTGTTGCCTAGAGTGGCAAGAGTTTGACCTTATAACCTCAAGGGATGGAGTTCAAATTCTTTTTGAAACAGTTGTAAAATAGTCATTAGTACCACTGTAATTATTGGTATATAAAACATCGGTATCCTTATTTGATGATTTTTTTTTTTTGTGGGTAAATCAGGTTTTACAGCTGAAGATCAAGGGATTTCAGAAAAGGTTATAAAAAGGGCATTTTCTGCAACAGATGATGGTTTTCTGTCCCTTGTGAAGAAGCAATGGCAAAACAAACCACAGATAGCATCTGCTGGTACATGTTGTTTGGCAGGGATAATTTGCAACGGTATGCTGTATATTGCAAATGCAGGAGACTCAAGGGCTGTGTTAGGAAGAGTGAGAAAGGGAACAAGGGAAACATTAGCTGTTCAGTTATCTACAGAACACAATGTTAATATAGAAACTGAGAGAAATGATGTTCGGTCAAAGCACCCATATGATTCACAGATTGTGGTTATGAAACACTCAGTTTGGCGTGTAAAAGGCATCATACAGGTACAAACTTGAGAGATTCTTATTGCTTTTTATTTTATTTTTAATTTTCTAGTGCAAAGGCCTTTTAATTAAACAAAGGAAAGACTCTAATCTAGAACAAAACCTTACTTGTAAGTAAGACAAATTGATGCTTGTCACTGTATGATTTGTTATGATTGAAATTATTAGCTACAACAAACTTATTGGTAAACTAAGGGATTCCCGCACGCAGCTGCGAAGACTAATCTCTCGAAGTAACTGAGATCATTGACCTTTCCCAACATATGTTTTTTCATATGCAACGGTCAAGGATTGAACCTTCGACCAAATGATTAAGGGATGCTACAACATTCCTATTGAATTGCTCACCAAGGTTTAAAGTATGGTTGCAATTTCGATAGTTAATATTGTAGAGAATCTTAGTCAAATGCAGTTGGTGGCCTTATAATTACGGTCGCAGAAACATATGAAAGAAAACTCTGATGTAGTATTTCAGGTTGCAGTCTCTGAATTTTAAGAAGTTGCCGCCAATATTACCTAGAAATCTTATTTTTTAATTTCCTATGTTGAAAATTAGAACCATGTGTTAATCCAATTTTGTGTTAAGTTGTTAACAGAACTTGTTTTTACAGGTTTCAAGATCCATAGGTGATGCATATCTGAAGAAAGCAGAATTTAACAGAGAGCCTCTGCCACAGAAGTTTAGACTAGCTGAAACCTTTTTCAAGCCAATTCTTAGTAGTGAGCCATCAATATCAATTCATAAACTCCAACCTGAAGATCAATTTCTCATCTTTGCTTCTGATGGTTTATGGGAGCATCTTAGCAACCAAGCAGCTGTGAATATCGTTAGCAACAATCCACGCAATGTAAGCTTCGTTTCTGTCAAAATTAAAGGATGTTTTCTTTTTCTTATTTAAAAGCTCTTTTGTGACAACTATTGATTCATGTACAGGGAATAGCTCGGAGGCTTGTGAAAGCAGCACTTAAAGAAGCAGCGAAGAAGCGAGAAATAAGATTATCAGACCTCCAAAAGATTGAACAAGGAGTGAGGAGACACTTCCATGATGATATTACAGTAATTGTTGTATATCTAAATCCAAAACTGATTGATAATAGCTCTCTATGGAGTTCTCCTCTTTCAATCAGAGATGGCAGGCATGTCAATTCCTAGAAAGAATGAAAGAAACCTCTCTAAGCATCCATTCAATACTTGGTTTTAGCATTCTTGTTGTATAAAGAAGATAGGTAGATAACTTGACATCACACTCTCCCACAGTAGTTTATGGTTATGGTTGAATTGAAACTCGAAGATTCTCATGGAAACAGTTTCTCTTTAAAATACAACCATCAAACAGTTATGTTGATAGCTAAAATTAAGAGAACAGTAACCAAGCAAATTTTAAATGCACATGATTCTGTTTGTGATCTGATTATGAATGTTATTTTTTTTATTGTGTAATCTTGTATTTTCTACCACTATTGGCCTCATGTTGTAGCTTATTAGCTCAAACTCAAGCAAGGGTGCACAATGCACAGCAATGAAGCTCTGTGATTTTTATTTTTTACGGAAACAAGACTAATTCATTTCATTAGAAATAATAGGTACAATACACTTTAGTACTTGATTAAATTGAAGACCAAGAAGGTGGACATAGACTAGGCCGCCTTTACTATGTGAAACTTCGTTGGCTTGCCTTCTAATAAACTTCACAACTAAGTTTGTTGAAAAAGAGAGTAGCCTAGAACATTCTAAAACACTCCCTCCAATTTCAAATATAAGCAAAAATAAATAAATCAAGTTCATTGAATAACTGATGTATCTGGTCTATATTATAAACCAGATTAATCAATAATTCAACAAATCTGAAAAGGTCGCCTGCTGATTCATGGCTGAGGTGGGTAGAACGACAAAGCCCCTAAAACAAGTCATAAAATTGTGCCAGGAATGATCAACATCTTGCTCTAAGATCGACCAAGACTAGTCACAATTTATGTCACAGTTGAAAAGTTTAAACCTCTAGAAAACAAAGACTTTGCCAAGAGTAGGACGATTTATGTGACTGAGATAGGCATCAAAGAAATCAATAACAGAAAAGTATTTGGCTTTAAAGACTATTGTAACGAATGTGATTGGACAAGTGATAAACTTCCAAGCTTTCTTTGTCAGGTAACATGTCGTAATTCATTTAACGGATACCCCTAACTTCACACTAATTTGTCTACTATAGTAGGCCACCATGTGAAATTTTAACATAACCATTCCCATTGTTTAACAAGTCCAAGTATCTGGGAGGCTCCTTTCTTCCAATTCACATTTATGCTTGAGCTTTGTAAGATTCATCTTTCCCACACATAACGCTAGTTTTGTCAGTCCTCTTTAAAGGCAGCAAACACAATTTTTACCCCTTATTTCATTTTCCACAATTTTCACTTGTAGTCTACAGTTTGTCGGTTTTTGAAGAAATACACAAAACTTGTGTATTATGTTGTCACAAACTATAGCGGATTCTAAAATATAAAAATAAAAAAAAATAAAAAAACTATAACTAGTGCTAAGATATCAACGTTTTAACAAGAAAAACGGGAAAAAGAATACTTGAATTATCCAAAAGTAATTCATACTTTGATACATTTTTTCCAAGTAATTCATAAAACTGTTGTAACTTTTACACGTTATTGACCTTTTTAAAACTCAAGTAACAAAAATGCATATTTGTTACTTACAAATTTGTATAGATTATTTTTTGTGGGGTTTGAATTCTGAACCTTGCATTGTCCCTACCAACCGAGTTAAATATATTAAGACGTCATGGAAAAACTCAACTAGACTTTCAGTAAAAAAAAAAAGGGATTTATTTATCACATGCCACAATGATTCAGATATCTCCATTAATACCAACCATTTGCATTACACTAGACCAACTTGTGTCCCAACGAATTTTTTACTGTTATAACTGTACATTCACATTTTTTGACCATCTGTTATTTCCAAACCTCAAATCTGAAAATAACTGGCATCAAAGTACACCGTCAGAACACCAACCCCCCTCCTCCTCCATCACCACAACAAATCTAAATAGCCCTTAACCATGGATCTCACATACAAGCATCATGGATCTTCATTAGCACCTCTCCAAACCACACATAATCCATCCTCATCAAATATGTTATTTTTGGACAAAAAAATATAAATTCTCCGCGAAAAATTTAAGCTTTTTATTTATATTAGAAATAGTGTTTGTGGGAAGGGGAATGAGTGTGTGTGTGTGTATGTGAGACTAAGGGTCCATTTGTCACCGATTTATTAAAAAAAAAAAATTAAAACAACAACACTTTTGTCATTTTGAAGTGTTTATTTAAGATTTTTGTATAAAAATATTTTTCACTCTAAAATGAAAAGCTATCACAATTAGCTTTTCCCAAAATTTATTTATTTTTCAAAAACAAGGTGATAACACATAACCTAGTAAAAAGTCTTTTTCCGGGTAGTAATCAAACAGAAATAAAAAATATATTAAATAGACAGCACCCTAAATCTTCTTCCTCTTCATTCTTTCCTTTTCCTTATGTGGTTTTCTACTTCAACAATGCATGATTCCTAGATTTCTTGAAGAACCTTAATCTATGTGAAAGAGAAGACTCCATGTCATTTTATGTTTCTTATTTTATTAAAAAAAAAAAGTTAAAAATAATGACGGCCACATATGCATAATGGCCACAAAAGCTTTTTCTAATAGATACATGAACAAAAAAGTACTGAGTAGGAAAATTTAAGAATCTATTTAGAGAACTAATCTAGTATGCTGAAATAATTTAAAGAACAGCAGCAGCAATTGTCAAAAGAATGTTCAGGAGTATGTGGAGACGAGTGATGCTAGTTTAATACTTAAATGTTAAGACAATATTAACTTAGAAAATGGGGGTGAAATGTTTAAATGTAAATGTGAGTGGTAAATTTCCAAACAAGTATTGCATGAAATAACGGTCCTTCCATTCATTTGAACCAAGAAGCAAAAATCTTGACCCCAGAAACAGAATACTCTATTCTCCAAACTTTGGTCCACAAAAAAAACTTAAAAATAGATTACAAGGTATTTCAAAGAGTTTTCTCCACATCCAGCACTACAGATATACAATTCTATGTTCTGGCAACTAAATAAATAAAACCTCAAAGCGTTCACTTATCTTAAAGTATCAGCAAAAGGTATGAAAAATTAGAATCTACAGCCTTTTACAAAAACATTTTAAGCCCCTACGTAAAAGCAACAATTCAGCCATAGTTTTCATCTGAAACATTCAGCTTACCGTTATCTATTCACGAGCTAGTGCCAGAAGATCGTATCAGAAACTTAGGTCCAACGTACATACTGATCCACTTAGGAAGGACAATAATAGTTTTACACTAAAGATGATGCATGTCTACAAGCACCGATACATAGTACATTGATCCCTTTAAAACAAACATGCTTCAGATTCATGTAATGTGCCTTAATAACTTCTTTCCGTATTATCCAAAAACGTTACAACCGTAGAAGTTATGTAATTAGTAGGGATAAACAGACAACAAGGAAAAACTCAGAACAGCAAAGGATTAGAGGAAAACAATTTCAGATGCAAGTAAAAATGCTTAGGCCGCCATTATCGGTAGTGATTAGTTAGACCTAGAACCATTAAAAAAAACCTGAGAGAACATTATTACACTTAGAAGACAATGTAATCTAACTTTACCCAAAACATATGACATGAATTAACCCGAAAATGTTCATCTTAAATGCAAGCTAATCTGTAATAAGGGCCTAATCCTAAGCTAACATTACCAGATTCTGGATCAGCATGACGTTGGATCAGTAAAACCAATCAGGCACTACCTTTTGGCACAATGATAATGAGCATTTCACTAGCAGTAGATAATTATAAACAACTAAGCTTCCTTTCCCAGAACAGAAAAACTTGCATTCATCTAAAAATTCTAGGCTGTAGCTTCTGAATTTCAAAAACTTGCTGATTTAAAGATAAGTAACACTATGAGGACGACCAATAATTACCCAAATGCGTCGCCTAGTGAGCCAATACTGAGACAACAAAAGCAGGCTACTTCTGATCACTTGATCCACAGCTTGGAGGAAGGTATCAGTAAACAAGGAAAGATAGATGCTTCTGGGGATTAACGGTTCAAAAGTAGATACGGTGTGGAAGCCACTCTGCGAAATTGAAGTGCTAAAAACTAAAACTGCAGAAAATTTCATGAAAAACAAAAAAGCTTTAGAAAAACTACATCATAATCATAAATCATGTAAAAATTTAAGGCATATGTAATTTACGAAAGCAAAAGGGTTACAGACAAGAGCAGAAGACCGTTGACTTACAAGAAAAAAAAAATCCTACAACAAGAGAACATGCTGCAAAATCAGGTCCCTCCTCCAGCATTGCCAGCAATAGCCGCCTATCGTTCAAAACACAAAAAACAAAAAAAATCAAACATACAAACAAAAAAATTTATAATCTTTCTAATAACAAAAAGGATTGGAGGTGGCAAAAGGGCCTTACAGGCTCAATGTTAGTCTCGGAATTGACTTGAGACAAAGGTTTTGATGATGCATCTGAAAACCTGGGAACAAAGAACGCAAAAACCTAATAAGATACCAATCACACACAATTCATATATGAAATGAGAGAAACAGATATTAGCAAGAAACACACACCTAAGTGCCCTTGCTTTCTTTTTATCTTCTTCAGCAGGATCGGTTTTAGAACCCGGTGCAGCAAACCTAGCAAGACGAGCTTTCTTCTTTGCATCATCATCAGCAGCTGAAGTAGGAGTAGGCATTCCAAACCTGCAAAAAATCATAATCAGTAACAGTATTCAATTCAATTATCAATTTAGGGTTACAAATTAAAACGGGGGAAAATTGAATACCTCTCTGCCCTAGCCTTCCTCTTCAGATCCTCATCTTTTTTTCCCTCAGGTCCTTGTAATACAGACGCAGTGCCAAACCTAAAATCAAAACAAACCCTAATTTCAATAACTTTATTCGAAACAAAAGAAAATTAACTCGAACCCTAAATTGAGATTAAGATAATACCTTTCGGCTCGTGAATTGCGCTTTTCTTTCTCAGATAACTTAACGGTAATACCGAATCGTTCGGCGCGGCGCATCTTCTTCTGAACATCGGAAAGTGGAGCGTCGGTTTCGGGTTCAGCCGGAGTCGTCTCTTTCGATTTGTCGGCGGGGATTGGATCTGACTCTGAGTGAGGTTTGGGTGAGGTGGGGTCTAGGGTTTCGAGAGGATTTTCCTCTGCTGGGTTGCCGTTGGTGTTGGTGGTGGTTGCGGCGGTGGCGGAAGGGGTTGCCATTGGATTGGAAAGAGAAATAGCGGAGAGAGACAGACACTGCGGAAGTAGAATCGGTGGCTACTCTTTTTCTTCGGGATACACTTAGTAGTATTGAAATTGTGTTGTGTGCGTTTCGTTTATTATTCTTTTCTTTATTCTTTGCAGTTTCCTCTACCTTTTCGTGTTCCTCTATATTCTGATTTATTTATTACAATGATTATATTATTTTTTTTAGTCCTCGACTCTGCACCTCGCTCCGGATTAAATACAAAGAAGTCTCTGACCCTGCACTTCCGTTATCACTTCAGTCCCCGACGTTAAATAATTCTGTTAAATGTGTCACAAGGACTAAAGTGAAAGTAGAAAATTGTCACTTTAGTCCCTGAACCAAAAATCAATATCCTCAACTTGAATCTAAAATCTCTAAATCCCTAAATCTCAAATCCTTAAATATCATCCCTAAATCCCTTGAATTGAAAATCTCAAATCCATAATTTGTTATCTTATTTGACAATATTAATATAACATTTTTTTTGGTCAAAATATAGCGTTTTTTTATTTAAAATTAAAAAAATAGAGATTAATAATATCAACATAATTTTTTTTTTACTCAATTTGTTGTTTAATGTTGTGGACAAAGTTTTACCGTTAAACATAAAAAAATACATAAAACTTTCAATACAATTTATAGAACATACAATATTCAATATATCTAAAGAAAAAAAGTCTATTTAGAAAAAAGTCACTTTTTTTTTTTTTACAAGAGAAAAAAATCACATATTAGGGTATATTTTTTTTAGGGATTTAGGGATGACATTTAGGGATTTGAGATTCAAATTGGGGATATTGATTTTTGGTTCAGGGACTAAAGTGACCATTTTCTACTTTCACTTTAATCCATGTGACACACTTAATAGAATTATTTAACGTCAGGGACTAAAGTGATAACGGAAGTGCAAGAGTCAAGGACTTCTTTGTATTTAATTCTGAGTCAAGGACCTATGTGACAGCGAGGTGCAGAGTCAGGGACTAAAGTGACTATTTGCTCTTTTTTATATATAAACATGGATAAAATGTAAAGACTGAATCCGTGAACAAACTCAGCATACAACTGCCAAAAGGCATACGGATAATATGATAAAATCTAAGTCATAGAAATACATTATGGATCTGCAACGTTGACGTTCAAATCATTGATTGAATTTGTGATTGACTGAAGTCGATCTTTCAATATGAACTAAACGAACACCGCAACAAGACATAAAATCAAACGCCGCACAAGATGATGAACAACACAACGCCACACTTAGACGGCAAAATCAGAAAAAACACAGAAGGAAAAACTTGATATATTTGAAACCACTTATTATTACATCATTAGCTCACGCGGGCACTCCGTATATGTTTATTGTCCTCGTGAGCTTAGCTCAGTTGGTAAGGACAATGCATAATATATGCAAGGTCCGGGGTTCGGACCCTGGACACCAAAAAAAAAAATACAATATTTTTATTACGTTAACACGCATAAATTAATAGTGGTCATTTTTGGAAAATTTTGATTTTGATTCAAATGACATGTATTATATTTTGCATTTTTATACCCTAACAAACTATTCTTGTTAAAAAAAATTATATTTATTTTTCTCAATGATAACGACAATATAACAAATAGTATAATATAAATTTGTATCTTTTTCAATGAAAACAATATATATATATTGTTTAGAGGTATTATTGAAAGTGAAAAAGACAGTCAAAAATCATATATTATCTTTATAAATGGTATAAATATAGATTATATGATACTGCCGTGCTAATTTATTTATTTTTGAAAGAACCATCGTGCAAATTTGTACTTTTTAAGGAACATAGCTCTTTCTTTTTCTTTTTACATCCGACAAAAGAAAAAATTATATTAAATAAAAAGAAAAATATACAGAGATCGGAGATATTAGACAATCCAAAACAGAAATACCATCCGCCCTAACTTATCCTAACAAACATTCACTCGTCACGGGTGCAACCTAGTTAACCCACGTACGAGCGTGAAACTAGGTTACAAACAATATGAAGAGTGGACAATTAGGTTTAAAACTTGTGAATGGATCAACCACGAACACGGTATCAAAATCAAGTGTCAACAACTCCCCAAATGAAGCAGCAAGTGTAAAAGTTATTTGAGCATTAACATTATGAGAACGGTTACAAGGACTAACACGGATAAGCAACGGCAGTGGAGGCGGTAGACATGACACCTTGAAACTTGTAGATATGGAGCATCGGAGAATCAAAACAGTCAAACCAAATAAGAATGTATTATCGCTTAATCACTCATCAAAAAGATTCCTCATGATTTCTTAATTTTTGAATCTCAACCCTTAACTGACACTTCACCTTTTTTTTTCTTTTAAATTTCAAAATTATCTCCTTTTTGTATTTTAAGGGCATGTATTATCGCACTATTCCTTCAAAAAAATTCAACATTAGAGGATCTTAATTCGCATTAAAGGTATGGGTTTTTGAGAGAAGAGAAATAGAGGTTAGAAAGAATGAAAGACAGAGGTTAGAAAGAGTGTTAGTGATAGATTTTTTTCCATTACTAACAAAAGAATAGTCGATGAAAGACTTTTTTTATGGATGATTATTTTTATAATTAATTGCATTCCTTGAGCCTTAAAATTTGTTTGACGTAGGTGATCCCTCGAAACCCAACTAACCTAAATATAATAGAGAACGAAGGGATTATGAACCTGATTTTTTTTTTGCAGTGGTTAGAATTTTAACCTCGAACCTTGCATATATTATGTATTGTCCATACCAACTGAGATAAGCTCACATGGACATTATGAATCTGAATATAGATGCAATGGAACAAAGGGAAACAGTGGCGGAGCCACATGGGGACTGGGGATGGCCATTGCCTGCCCATTATTTTTGGGAAATTACTATTATACCCTCTATGTTATTTGAAAATTACAAACATGCGATTCCTAGTTTTGTTGCGGGCTTTGCTGTGTGTGCAGGAACTTCTCTTCTAATTTGATTATTTGTGTAGGCTCTTATATAGTAGATGATTTCTTTTGCCTATGGCCGTATTGCTCATTTTGTTGAAGGAGGATCTCATGTTTTGGAGACTCTTGATCTTTGATTATACCTTTTTTAGTCTGGATCTTTTTTAAAGCTTTGGAGTTTCTTGCTGACAGAATCTCAGCCATAATTGGCATAGGTGGGCATATTGATTTTTAGCAGGAGCTTGTTGACTGCTTTGTGTTGGCTTGTTTCTTCATTTTGTACCTATCTTTAGGAGTCTCTTGAGTTTGTATATTTTTTGGTTAGAGGTGTTGTTCTGCCTATCATTATTTGTATCTTTTGTCTCACTCAAAGTATGCCTTATGCTTTGTAGTGAGACTTTGAGTAATAAAATCTTCTTTGCTTTTAAAAAAAAATATAAATAAATAAATAAATTCGCCGTTTCAAAAAAATAATATGACTTATATATTTTAATTTATTTGATAGCGGCCATCCCAATTTTTTTTTGCCTGACTCCGCCACCGAAGGGAAAGTTCATAAAACAAACTTAAGGAGCATGTCCGCATTCTTCTGTTGTTATATCAAGAGAATGTATCAAATGTTGTGTACTATTACTACAAAAATAATGATACTTGATTTCAGCAACACATAGTACATAAAAAAAACCAATACATGGTTCCTCAAAAAATAAAAAAACCAATACATGGGAAAAATAGATTCGTGAATGAGATACCTATTCGGTAGGTGACCTCTTTAGGTCTCCTACGGTAGGAGACTTTACTTCTTTTTTTTTTTTTGCAAAAAGGATGTCAACCATTGGATTGGCCGTAATTGGAAATTTTTAAATGGTTGAGATTTGTAGGTTATGTGACCCACAAGGTTTGTATTTTTTAAACATGTATATTAATTTTAAAAAAACGTAATTAATTTTGGATTCACATTTAACAAATGGTGTTTTTAGTATTGTTGGAATAATTTC
>Ga0228710_1006993_pt1 | contig 16857 bp, 12 predicted proteins | sample MedpolnodulmetaG_FD_177995 | JGI IMG/M metagenome (GOLD analysis project Ga0228710, IMG submission 177995) | Root nodule microbial communities from Medicago polymorpha collected in Santa Monica, California, United States - pink nodules | ecosystem: Host-associated > Plants > Roots > Nodule... | reverse complement strand
TAAGCTTCAAGAGGAGTTAACATATTCAAACCAAGAAATCCAAGAGCTAGTAGAATCTGAAAAGAACAGTATAGTGAACTACGAGTAGGAGGAAGCAACTTGTTCATCTTTTCAAGCTTCAATTATTTTTCTGACTCTTAAAATGTTCTTGTTGATGATTAGTTGTTGAGAAGAACCTTGATTGAGTTGAAACTTGACACTTAAAATGGGTTCTATAAAATGTGGAATGATTATGTTGAAAGTTTTTTGGTTAAGCAACCTTCTGATTAGAGCTCACATATTTTAAATATGGAGAAGTAAGGTGTCTAGGATTCAAACTCTAATCTTTATATATAATATACAATATTCCTATCAACTGAGATATAATCACGGGGATTTGAACGTGGAGTTGTTTAGTGTTGTAGTAAGCAAGATCTAATATCATAAGGAGAAGGAAAAAGCATCTTTTAATTTTAATAATTTTTATTATTAAATTAAAAACTAGGCACATGATGCACCCGTAAATTAAAAAATAGAAAAGTGAATTATTAGAAGTTGGAGTCTCATCTCAAGCTTAAATTAAAAAATAGTGAGTTGTTGAGAAGAACGTAAGCTGAACGTGGCATTGATTAATGGGGAAGATATGATATAAGCACCGATTAATTTAAGGTATAAATCCATTTTTAGATTGTGTGATGTTTGGTCTCACTTTTTCTTTTTAGTTATTTTGTCTCTTTATATTTTATCTTTTTTATGTAGCTTTTCTTTAAGATTTTTGAAAAAAAAAAGTAAAAAATTGTTAAGAATTAATCCGTAACTACCTTATAACAAGTTGGTCAGAGTTTGTAACAAATACTTGTTAGTTAGTTTGATAGCTTGTGCTATAAGCAAGTGTGATATATACCTATAAAAGACTTGTAATGTGTACATTCACAACTTAATAAGATTCATATTACTAGCAAATTCGCTACATTCTCTTCTCTCTCTCAATTCAACAGTTTTGTTTGTTATTCTTCATCCTTCTTAAAATAGCTTATTGAGAAAAGCACTTATGCTGCGTTTTAAGATCATAGTTTGATCTAATAATTAGTATCAGAGCCTGGTTAAATTTAAGGGAAACACAAGTGAAATGTGAGGGGAAATCATTATGGAAAATACTGAGTGAGGTGTGTGAGTCTTGATTTGTCGATAAGGAAGATGATATATTTATATAAATGTTTAAATCTTTTGTTATATAGTTCAATAAGAAAAGTTTCTGATATTTATTATCCTCTTAATATTGTTCAAATCATGTGAAAAGGTTCAAATGCATGATGTTGTATGCGTTGTGGATTTGACAAATTTGAATGGTTATTAAATATTATGCTGATTGTTATCTATCTATCATTATCTTGCAGTGAATTTTGTAACTAAGTAAGCAGAACCTTCGTTTTTTTCTAGCCAAGATGTGAAGAAGATAGAATCAGGAAACAACTGAAACATGAAACCTTGACATTATTTTCTTGTTCATTTTACATTTCTGTTTGTTTAATCATTGACAAATGAACATCTCATATATTTATGCAATCTTAGCTTCTGATTTACAAAGGCAAATTAGATATCCACCTAATGAACATGGGAAAACATTGCTCTGGAGTATACTCAGGAGCTGTATGTCCCGAACCCTGCAAAATTAATTACACGAAAATCCATCTTAAGATGTTGTATTATCTCATCAAAGACACTTGCATATTCTCACCAAATTGAGTGTTTTTTTCTGAAATGAACAAAAGAACAATTATGATTTAATTAATAATTTCTTACCTTCACAGTTGCAAATGTCATGCGATTCGCGTAAGTCCTTGTGTATCTGGATGAAAGGAAAATTATTAATTAAGATTAGGATAGATGTTAAGATCTGATGCAGCTTCAGAAACTTGGTTATGAAGCAACATTTAAAAAATTGGACCGTAGGTCGAACGGGTGAAACCTCAATGTTATGGTTCAATAATTCAATTGGTTCAACCATGATTGAACCGGATGAACCAACCACGCGGTTACACTGGTTCAATCTGGTTCGGTTATGATTCATTCCAGCTCAATGGGACTAATAAATCTGGAATCAATTCGGTTCAACTACCAATTCAATCTAATTTTTAAAACATTGATATGATGTTTCATTCTTACCCTCCCACTTGGCCATTTACAAACCATGGCCTCCAATCATCTACAATGGAGTAATTTAGATCCCTTATCCATGCTTGAGTAGACTGGAAAGGAACAACTGCATCATGATCCCCACTGCAAAAAACATATCAATTGCCATAAAAAATCAGCTAGTCTTAAGGGCATCCAGAAAGCTATAACGAAAACGAATTTGACTGCTTGAAAGTGGACAATTTACTTTAGAGGGTAAAACAAGTAATCTCAACTGCAATGTTACCGGCACATGTATAATAAATCATGAATGTATTCATAGCTATCAAATCGAGAATCAAACCGTAAATCGAAAAACCTACTTTCGAATCATGAATCAAATCTTAATATAAATTTTAATATAGATTACCAATACAAATCTGACATTTTCAAGTAAAAACAAGCGACATAGAAAAATTATAACCCAATATATAATTTACTAACCCAATGTATAATTTCAACATTTAAGCTGAATCAAATGACAAAACAAAAGTGTTTGGCTATATAAAGTTGACAAAAGAAAAATTGGTTGGCTACACAAAGATCAGGTAGTGATTCATAAGAAAGAATCGCAATTCATCATATTGAATCGGGATTCATCCTAATATATCGGGACTCAATATGAGATTCATATTTAAAATAGATATAAACTAGAGGTTCGTATTGGCTGAATTTAATTTTGTATCGAATTGAGATACTACTCACATGTATCCTAAGATATCGATGCTCATGAATGTATATTGATATATTGATTTTATTATTTACAATTGAGATTACTTCGCATTCTAAAACAAATTGCTCACTTTAGAGAAATTAAATTTAAGAATAACACTACATATATAGTAACAACACCGGTTTAAAAGAAATAAACTCTAGATTATAAAGAGAAAATTTTCACCTGTATATCAAAGAGCGATATCCTTTTTTGCTTAGATTGGCATGAAACTCAACGCTACCAAATATCTCATGCTCGAAATCAGTAGTGTAACATCGTTCCCATTTCCCTATGCTTCCCTGCAGGGCTCAAAGCTATGTACATCAATATGATATTGATATCCAATAGTTTATGAGATTTCTTTGATGCATTCACTCAAATACAAAAGTATTTGTAATGTAACATAGAAAATCACTCGATGTAATTAGTTTATAGGTTTATTATATCAAACCTCTCGAATATGCAGTGCCTTGCGAACATTCTCATCGTTAGCCCATTTAGTGGCGAGGTAAAAACCATAAATCTACAACAATAATGAAAATGAGGAACATCAGATTTGAAACATTTTATGAATAAACATTGTGTGCGAATCTTGACAAGTTATGTAAAAAATTACTTGGCAGCTTAAGTCGGGCACTTTGAGATGAGAACTAGAAGATTTCTTCAACTCTTCGGTCAATGATCTCCTCCAGAGACGCGAATCATCTTCACAATAGCTATCCAAAATGTTGAACGTATTAATTCCTGAAAGGCACTGAAGATAAGAAATAATAGTTTAACAATATGAAAAACAAATTTAGTTGAGCTCAATAACAAGAGAGAACTGGCCAATCTGGCTATGTGTATGATTAATTGGAATGCAAACAAGCATTTCCGCTTTTTCCCGTCTCTCATTTCTCTTCCGTCTTATGTGGCTATGTGTATGATTAACTGGCCAATGTTTAAAATGTTCCCCTTTTAACTCTAAGAGCCAAGGGGTAAACTTCGGAATTTATAATTTGCATAATAGACAATGAAAGTTGCAAAGTTTTATGCGGTTTTTAGAAAATTCCAGTTATTTGATTGTTTCAAAAAGAACAGATTGTAGATTAAATAGATTAAATGAAGGATAAAATTGAAAGAGAAAATGTTACACCAAAACATAGTATCCTCTTTATAATAGGTATACTTTAGATAAAATTGGAATGTTTTACTTGCCTCATCAAAGGATTGGAGATCTCTTAAACACAACTCATTTCTGGAATCTACATCAATATACTCTCCTTTACAGTTTCTCTGCAGTGACTGTTGCCAATAGATAACACATCAATGTAGAGTTCATCAGAGATATGATACCATTAAGCCTAAAATATCTTCACAAATATCTACGTTGTGAGATATGAATCCATGCATTTACACCAACAATACATACAAATTAAATTGGTAATAATATTACCGCATAGAGTTCATCAGAGATGAGTCCCATTCCATGAGCATATGGGATTTGATAATTATTTTCTTTGTATGTTGTAATAGGGTTCCCTAGCAGATATCCCTGAAAATGTTAAAACTTGTTTAGGCTTCATAATCCATATATCAAGATCTATGGTATTTCAGGAATCCCTATTTAGATTAATTTTTCGTCGGTAGTAGAAGCAACAAATAAAAATTATGGTTGGAAACCTGGAGATTTATCAATGGTTGGAGACCTTTTTCATTTCCTGTTAATCAAAGAAATGGAAAAATATCAGTCGGTTTTTTCTTCTTCTTAACCGTCCGGTTCTTGCAGGATGGGGACCCTGGTAATCCGGACAGTCCCTCTAATATGCTGAACTTTTTTTCTTTGCTTATTGTCAAAGGGGAATGCAAATAAACAATTTATTAGGCTTTTTAAGAATTCTAACCATTTGAAATTTCTTGAAGAATGGCTGGGACAGGAATGCCAGAGTATGAATCAGCTCCAATGTAGAATTCATTTGAATGAAATTCAGGGTGATCGACCAGCCACTATAAAATACAGATAATTTGTTTCAGTTGATAAGAAAATGATCGAAACAGCATTTGTTTTGATTCATAGTTAGGAGATGATTCTCCTAAAGTAAATACTAAACAAAGAGAAATAGAAAAGTGTGACAATGAATATGACAACGGTAACATGATCGGTTTTTCATAAAAGAAGATCATAGTCTGCCTCCATCATGAAAAAAAAAAAGTCTGAAGATGTGGAAGAAACTCTATCTAGCACGTTAGTGCTCGTCTTCACCTAGTTAGTATAATGAACATACCTTCCTAAGAAATTGATGAGTATGGTGAACTAATTTCCAGTCGCTTCGATGAGCACTGACATTTTTTGCATATGAGAAACCAGTTCCAAGTGGCAAATCTACAAAAATAATGTTGCATAGCTGACCAAAAGATCATTAACATTACTACCAGTAAATCACCTTCGAATAACAATCATGAAAAGAAACATATAAAAAGGAATGAGTATTTTGATTTGTAGAGCTATCTCAACACAAATTATATACATATTATTACCACATGACAAATAAATATAGTAGTTCTTATCAGAAACTTTGGATTAAATAAAATCAGTATTGCATAATTGAGGTGCTCTAAACACCTTTGTCCATGACTGTGGCCTTGATACCAAACTAGGCACGCTCCCATTGTACTCCTTGATTTCGAACGCAAATGGGCCTATTAACATTCAATTGATGAAAAAATTACTCTATGAATGTTGTTGAGTGGATCAATTTCAGCACAATAAATTCTACTGATCAGCTAAACCAAAGCAAGAAAATAAGCAAAGCATAGTTGTCAAATTGGAGATTCCTATCGTGAATCAGAAGCACTTGCAAAATAGGTTCTTAATTAAGTTATTTATCCAAACATGATCTTAGTTAAATGTTTAAAGTGCGACCTGAATGACCCGATAGTGATGCAAGTGGCCCAATGAATCTTGGATAGACTTGATATTATCATAGAATTTGGGTTTGGCCTAACTCATTCATACAAAAACGGCTTGTAAAGTGAGGAATTCCTCCCATTGATAAACTCATTTTTATACCTTATCTCATTCAATATGGAACTCTTAACGGTAAAAGGGCAACCCGATGCACTAAAGCTCCCGTATACGCAGGGTCTGGGAAGGGGTCCCACCATTGGGTGTATGTACGTAGTCTTACCCTATTTTTTACCCAAGAGGTTGTTTCAGGACTTGAACCTGTAACCTTTTAGTCACATGACAACAACTTTACAGTTGCGCTAAAGTTACTCTCTACATGGAACTCTTAACAGTATTCATACAAAATTACAATCAAAATGCTAGAGAGAGAACTATGTGACTTGCAAAACAATAATGTGGTAAGCATATATATCCAGCTATGCATTATCAATAAACTGTCAAAACAAGATTCACAAAAAATATTAAACAATCATTTGAAAATTACCTATTTGATAGACAAGGCCAGAAAAAGAAGAGCAACCAGGACCACCAGTTAACCAAAGCATAAGAGGGTCTTTCTGAGGATCATTTTCTGACTTGACAAAGTAATAAAACACTTGCATGTCATCATTTGATTCTCCTAACCCCACGTACCTATCAAATTTATGACACACAACTACATTACTTGGCACACCACACAGTACACAGCCATTTCTATTTCTTGTTTGTTTGTGCATTTATAATTGGGGGGAATGGGGACCATTAGTTTACTAGAATTCTAATTAAAAAAAAAACATAAAATATTATTTGGATGAATCCTTTCTAAGAAGATCTTGAGAATGCCCAAAAAAATGTTCAAAATTTATAACCAAATGGCTGGAGTTAAGGAGATAATGAGCTTCACTTAATGTCAAAACAACCAGATAAAAGTCTGCGTGTTGCGCGGATATCTTGAATATTTAATTTGCGAATAGTTTTTATAAAATAGAAAAACAAATTAATTACACATACATAGAGTATAGTTATTCATAACCTATGAAATTGAAGAGGAGGATAAGAAATATAGGTTGTCATTGATTTAAAAGTATCCAAGTAAATATTTATAACTAAGTATAAGTACATAGGGTATAGTTATTCAACTCATTTGACGCCATATAAAAACATAACATATTATAACTATTGATTTAACTCAGAAAAAGGAATCACTAACAAATAAAAAAGTGTATATACTGGACAACTATATAGTTAAGCTTTACCAATTAAATTTCATATCTTAAAATAGAAAAAAGAAGGATTAGGATTGCTCTCACCCTGTTTCAAGTTCAAAAGGAAGAGGACCTTGAAAACCAGGAAGTTGTTCAACCTTTGAGCCATAACCTTCAATATGAGTTAACATCTGCAAACTTAAAATTCCAAGAGCTAATAGTATCAGATGAGAACAATAGTATAGTGAAGTATGAGAAGGAGGAGCCATCATTTCAAGCTTCAATTATTTTCCTCTGAATCCTATATGTTTTTGTTGATGTTGAATTGTTGAGAAGAACTATGTGCTTGGTGTTGATGAGTTGTTGAAAAGAACTTTTGGTTCCATTCCATACTAAAATATTAAACGTGCAATTATCATATTGAACGTGTCATTGTTTAATGTTGTAGTGGACCCGTGGAAGATATGATAACATGAGAAGAAGGAGAAACACTGATTAATTTAAGGTATAAATCCTTTTTTATATTGTGTGATGTTGGTCTCACCTTTTCTTTTTAGTTATTTTGTCCCTTTCTATTTTATCTTTTTCAAGTAGTTTTTCTTTAAAATTTTAGAACCAAAAAAAGTAAAAATCAAGTGTGCGTATGAAGCCTGGACACTTAAAAAATGAGACGTTTTCGTATCCAAATTCAATCTTTTCCTTTCCTTCATTATCCCGTTCTCCATCACTCTCTTGATCTTTATTTATTTTTTCTCTCTCTTGATTTCTCTCTAAAATTTAGAGAGATAGATACAAGTTATGGAAAAAGGGGGAAGGAGAGGATCCAAATCTTTTGTATCAGATTTAGGAATTTTTTTATGAGGGAGCCATTTGTTTAATGTATAGATATTGTCTGTCACAATAAATGTCAGACTATTACTTTTTCATCATATTGCATTCTAACGCGTCCTAATTTTTCCTCCTAAAAAACACACTTTGTTCGGATTATATAATCCGAAAAGTTAAGATTATAAAATCCGAACAGCATAGAAATTGTTGGAAGACAAATCCCCTTATAGATGTTTGTGTAGTCTTTGTTAAAACTACGTTTCAAATTATACAATCCGAAAAACATTAAACCAATTAGGAATATATAATCCGAAAAGTGTCAAACACCCTATAAAAGTGAAATTGAGGTGTAAAAAAAGGCATATTTTAGATTATATAATCCTAAATAATAATCTGAAATGTCATAAAACATTTAGGATTATATAATCCAAAATGTATCAAAATAGAAATAGACACTGTTTTTTCTCTTTTTTTCTCTGATACATACAGATTATATAATCCTTTGAAATAAACATGCATTCGTGATTAAATTAAAAAAATGTTGTAATCGAAACGATAAGAAAAAAAACAAATATTCAAACATAAAATTAAAACAAAAATTATCCATAGGTTAGAAACAAAATATTCAAACATCAAATATATTCAAAATACTACAACACCATCAAACTAAGCCCCAGGACCCCTGCTACCCATACCACGCCTACAACAATAAACCAGCCTTCCATGAACTTCTGCAAAAATTGATTCCAAACTATTCCATTCATCAGTCCCTCACTCCACCACACCACTGGCCATGATGGATAAAACATGGTCTCTTAATTATATGGCCGAACCTTCCGGTTAGCTCTAGGTACCCATGTTCTCCATCATGCTGAACAACAACCTCATCAAGATCCTTCTGCTCGGCTGGCCTTTAAATATGAACAGCCTCGTCCAAAAGTATGCAATGTTGATGTGAAATGGAATAAAACCATATGATGTAACCTTGTGCAGGCTCAACATCAGTAATAAAAGCAAGCCCCAAGTCCTAATATGTCAACATATGACCAAGATAGTGCACATAGAGGTAACTGATCTCCGATAAGGTCATTTGTGGGATGCACTGTCACATGGATGTCTTGTGACAAAATGGACAAAACAAAACTGACCCGCTCAAACAGACATATCTAACGGTGTTCAACATATAGGGACATGTAAACACCTCTCCATATCCATCTGATCTAGATGCATTCTGTAAGGATCAGGTGCAGCCAGACCCCTCAACGGTAGAAATATCATGGCACATGGATGGTGATGGTCCTGATACCCACCTCGTACATCCTTGACACCCATACTTTTGAAGTGCTTAAATACCCAAGCCTTCAACAATGTCAACAACATATAAGTATACTAACAATCAACATACCGGTGAATAAATACGAAGTCCATTCTTATTTATTTATTTATACCTGCAACAAAGATACCCATCCTTCCAGATGTTTGGTCAGGGAGGAATTGTTAAGCTCTGTGTACAGGTGTGCAAGGGCAGTAACTCCCCATGCTTAATCAAAGACAAACTCCGAGTCTTTGAAGTACTTCAAGTACATGACATCCACATAGGTGGCGCTCTTGTCAGTGAAGAGCGTGACATCAACCAACTAGAGAAAATATATACAAAGAGACTAACCCCGCTTATGCTGCGTGTTACCTCTCGAAGATGCTCCTAGAAAACATCCTTCAACTAGTTAAAACGTGCATAGACACCATTTGACTTTTCCACCTGATCCCAGGCCTTGACCACATCAGCCTCTAACAACTACACCATCATATATATCAACTACATAAGCCTTGGAAACTGGACAATCATGGTCCAAGAGCATGCATTTGATGGGGAGATGCAGCAAACATGATACATCATTAAGGGTCACTGTCACCTTCCCCAACGGAAGATGGAAGCTAGATGTCTCCTTGTGCCAACAGAGGCAGAAAGTAACATGTGGTCAATAACACTGTAGTTGGTATCCTGTAACTATTAAAGACCGACAACTCTTATGGAATCATTGAACTATCGTGCTACCATCTGAGTGGTGTTTTCATCATCATGTAACGCCCCAATATTCTTCAAGTTGTTTATACATTTTAAACTGTCACGCCACCACAAAAATTTAAAAGAAAAAAATTAACATCAGCTTCACAAAAATCAGAATAATACATGGAAAAATTAACAACAATTTACAATAATTAAAACAACATAGAAATTCAATTTTCATTAAATAAAAAGTGTAGCCTCTTACCACTCCATCATCAGACATCTTGGCCATGTGAACATCATACATGGACAGCACAAACAAGTCATGTCTGCCACCGGGATAGTCCTCTAGCTACTTTGGGTTTGGCTCCACATCCACATGCTGCTCAACATCATCCTCCACCTCCACCTGCTCTCCCTTATCATATGGGGCTCATACAATGGCCCAAGAGTGTTCTCCTGAGATGTTCCCTCGCCATGAGCACAGTGTGCCCTCCCCCTACCCCTACCACCACGCATGGGTACTACCCTCTCCGTTGCCAACCTCCACACACGCTCTCGCCTAACATACACATGCATCACTTCTCTTTGACCCTTGATGTGTTTCATACCTATAACATTCATAATCAAGTATACACACAATTAACAAAAACCCAGGAAACTAGCCTAAAAAAAATCCCACCTGTATAGTTCAGATCATAAAATTCGAATGCCAACAATACTGTAAGGATTTTGTAATATAAACAACTTTAGTGCTACAAAAAAATCGAACCCAAACAGTTGCATGCAGAGGGAATGAGACCTAACATTTAGGTTGATATTTGATAAAGCTTAAAATGTGATGATTTTAAGCAAAACACCCTCCAAGTATCACCCAATGTGTGGATTTCAGATTTTGGGATACGAAGAGAGAAGTTTTGGGGTAAATGTGAAACTGTAGAAATGAGAAAGTTACTGTTTTTGTTTAATATGTAGGTAGGTTTTGGATTTTATAATCCTAACTCTATTCAGATTATAAAATCTGAAGGGCGGTATTGAATACAAAAATAGGGTGCACGAGAACCTCGTAGGATGGGAAAAATAATAGTTTATATTAGGTTTGTAAACAAGTGATTGGTCGTATTTTGTTAAGACAAGTGTTCTAGCAAGATGTTGGACAAGATGTCTCGACATGTTTATACGATATCGTAGCGTGCCTTGTTTCACATTCTTGGAAGATTTGTTTTAAACGTGAGATCACTGAAGATTTTATTGAAGATATGATTCATGTGGATTGCTGTCCAAGAAACGTGTGATTCTAGAAGCTGCAGAGGTCGGTTTATGAATTATCGTGTTTCCTAAAATGGATGTCAAGACATTTAAAGAAATAATATATTTGCTCCTAGAAAATTGTGAAGACCATAGATTCGTTTTGGTCTACTGATTGTTTAGCCTGTGAAGAAAAGCCCATTATGTATTCAGGCTATATTAAGTAAGACTCAAGACCTAAAGAACTACTGAAGCCATCATTTAGCAAAGAGTCATTTATAGATTTAGTTTGTCCATTGTTGTTTTTGAGCCACTCATGTTTCTCTTTATAGCTTGAGTTGGACTTGTAATTGAGTTGTAAATTGTGAATCACTTGTAAGCTTTTAAGCGAAAGTGAATTCTGTTTCTCGGAGTGTGTTCCCATTTTTATTGTATTTGTCCTTATCACGAGTAGAGTGATTAAGGGGAAGTGAGAGGGGGGTCTCTTATCTGGGAGTGTCTTGGAAAGAAATTGCATGGGTAACGATTAGGTGCAGAGCTAGTAAACTGAAGATAGTTTATGCAGGCTTCAAACTTAAACTACTATAATGGATTTCCTTCCTGGATTAGAGCCCCCAGATATAACTGACGTTGCACTGAACTGAGTTAACAAATTTCTTGTGCCTTTTACCTTCACCATTTAACTTTAGTTTGTTATTTGTTATTTGTGTTGGTACGATGTCTTGACATTGTTATCGACATTCCTCGTGTCTTGACATCGTGCTCAACATCTTTTACTGCGTGCCAGAATTTCAATTGGCATCAGAGAAAGCACCCTGTTTTGTTTTTGGGTGAGCTCCAGGGTTAAACAAATTCTAGTCATATGGAAGGAGGGTCTATTAGTAGACCACCAATTTGGGATGGTAGCAACTATGATTATTGGAAGGCTCGAATGGTGTCTTTTCTCAAATCCATGGATAGCAAAACACGGAAAGCTATCATTAAAGGTTGGGAACACCTTGTTGTTATGGACAAAGATAGAAAGGCCACAACTACCTGAAGGCCATAAGAAGAATGGTCTAAAGATGAAGATGGACTTGATCTTGGATACTCTAGTGCTTTGAACGCTTTGTTAAATGGTTTTGACAAGAATATGTTCAGGTTAATAAACACATGTACTGTGGCCAAAGATGCTTGGGAAATCCTCAGAACAACTCATGAAGGCACTTCTAAAGAGGCTATATCAAGACTCCAGCTTCTCACTACTAAATTTGAGAATCTCAGGATGAAAGATTATTTTTTTTTGAAAACTCGGTATCCGATCCAAGAACCGGCTAATTCGAGGGGACCAATCCCATCGCCCACTTGCGGGGGCCCCTTTTAAAGCCAGAGAAAGCTCTGAATGAACTTAGCCCACCGAAATTGGAACTAGAGGGAATCAAACCTGAGACCTTTGGAGGAGCAAACTCCAAGATCCCAAGCCAACCACTAGGCCAACCCCAAATAGGTTTCATGATGGTTTAGGAGAAAAGATGTCAGAAGAGAGGTTGGTTAGAAATATCCTCAAATCTTTGCCCAAGAGATTTGACATGAATATCACGACCATTGAGGAAGCCCAAGACATTAGTAACATGAAGGTGGATGAACCAATTGGGTCACTTCAAACCTTTGAATTAACTATCAATGGTAGATCTAAAAAGAAGAAGAAAAACATAGCTTTCGTTTCCAACACTGATGACAAAGATATTCAATGTGAAATGGAGACTGATGAAAGTATTTCAGATACAATTGTGTGTATTGGTAGAGAATTAAACAAAGTGTTGGAGATGATGGACAGAAAGTCAATGCCAAATCTTAAGGACATGTAGTCTGAGAACTTTATGAACATTGATTTTTCACACAAAAACAAAACTGAAGAAAGACCAAACAAAGGCAATGAAGATTAATGTTATGAATGTGAGGGTTATGGTCATGATAAAGATGAGTATTCCACGTTTTTAAAAAAAATCAAAAAGGGGGAATGTCACCCACCTCTTCTAATGAAGATTCTGAAAGAGAACGCGAAGATGGGACAGGAAAACGGGTGATGTTTTTTTTATAGGAAAGTGTGATTCTAATAATGATTCAAGTGATGAAGACATATCTGATGGAGAGATAGGTGATACTTACAAACTGTTGTACACCAATTGGGTAGAAGCTTGCAATTTAGGAGAGGAACAGAAGAAAACCATCATGATTTTTGTCTGAAAAAAGAGAAACTTATTTCAATCATCACTGACCTACAAGAGGAAAACACCTTGTTAAATTCCAAATTAGAAAGCATGACCAAATCTGTTCGGATGTTGAATAATGGTTCTAATCTGATAGATGAAATACTGCAAGTTGGGAAATATGAAAGAAATATGCTTTGACTATGACACTGTGAACAAAGAAATCAAAATTCCCACAAAGAAGTTTGTGTCTCCTTAAAAGAAGATTGAGTTTGTAATGTTGGATCACATGCCTCAACATCCTGTCCAACATCGGAACCCCCAAAAAATAAACAAAAAGAAATCACCTTGGAGATGTCACTATTGTGGTAGACATGGTCACATAAGGTCGTACTATTATAGATTGTATGGATATCCTCACCCTCATGTTCAACCAAAGGTCAGTGGTAAGATTGTTCAAGCTAGGAAAGAATGGAAACCCAAAACTCCTACTGCAGGAAAGAGGAAAACTCCAAATGTAAGTTCTTCTGTGACTTCCTCTATGTCGATTGGTGTTCCACCTGTTTTGACTGAGTCTGAAAACCTTGCTGAGTTTGTACATGGCGTCAATAATCCTCATCCCATGTCAAATATGTATGTTAAACCCCTAAAAAACCCTAATGTCGAACCAAATGTTGATAATATTATTGATGAAAGTGTTCTTGTGACTCCTTCTAGAACTATTGTTTTTGACCCTTTGTCTGCACCATCTAAAAATAATGTTGTTGGCCCTCTTAAGGAAACCCTGACTCAACCTGATGTTACGCCGAATGTTACAACATCCTTGGTTCAACCTGATCAAATAGAGTCTAAGTCAACCTCTGATAATGAAAAATCCCAAAGTAAGATGGTAACTGATCATGATGAGGAGGAGAAGGTTTCTAATCATGAGGATATTAATTATGTGTCTGTTGGTGATGAGAAGGATGGATCGGAAGGTGATGACCAAAGTGTGTAGATTTTTCTTCTAACGTGATCAACAAGTTTCTGGGCGGGAGTGAGGAAGCTTGTGCTGAGGTGGAGGTGCCTATTCTGAGGAGTGAGGAGTGAGGAAGCTTATTCTGATGTGTCTGGTAAGTGCCTATGATCTAATTATACTATTCTTTGTTTTCGTCTATTGAATGCATGGTTTTTTTTGGTCAGAATTTATGGCTAAAAAGGGATATAAAGGTATTCATGGTAGTTATAATGGTTGCATCATATTTATGCCTATTAAGGGGGAGTAATTTGTTAGGGATAGTATGATGCATTTTTGATCTACTGTTGAGGGGGACTATTATTGTTAACTAGCTTGATGAAGCCATGATGCTAGTTTATGTGCTTTATGTATGGATTCATGTGGGTGTGTTATGTTTCTGTTATGATGATGTCATACCTGATGTCTAGACATCCTGACTGTGAGAATTTATTTGTCTCTGAAGACGTTGTTTGCTTGTGAGAGTTTCTTTCTCTCTGATGAAGTCTATGTGAGCTTATTTCTCTTTGATGAAGTATTTGTGAGAGTTTATTTCTCTTTGATGAAGTCTTACTTGTGAGAGTTTGTTTCTCTCTGTGCAAAGTTTTATTTGTGGGAGTTTATTTCTCCATGGGTTATTTTTTTGTGAGTTTATTTCTCTCTGAAGATGTTTTTCTTGTGAGGCTGAGTTCCATCTATTCTGCTGCGTTTGCCTCTGATATGTTTGGACAAGTTCCATATTATGTTGATGCATTATTTTTGAAGATGTTCTTTTGAAGTAATGCTGAAGTTTTTATTGGTACTTTCTTTCAAGATGAGTTCTTGTGTTAAAATGAAAGAAGGTATGATTGTATCCCTCCTGTTCTTTTTATCTGTGCAAGTTTTTGGTTTATTGAAGATGTGCGTTGCAAATGTTATTTTAGCCAAAATTTGCCAAAGGGGGAGATTTTTAGGTTTGTAGACAAGTGATTGGCTGTATTTTGTTAAAACAAGTGTTCTAGCAAGATGTCTCGACATATTGGTACGACATCATAGCCTGCCTTGTTTCACATTCTTGGAAGATTTGTTTTAAACGTGAGATCATTGAAGATTTTATTGAAGAGATGATTCACGTGGATTGATATCCAAGAAGCCTGTGATTCTAGAAGGTGCAGAGGTCGGTTTATGCATTATCTTGTTTCCTAAAATGGATGTCAAGATATTTAAGGAAATAATATATTTGCTCCTAGAAAATTGTGAAGACCATATATTCGTTGTGGTCTGCTGATTGTTTAGCATGTGAAGAAAAGCCCATTATGTATTTAGGCTATATAAAGGAAGACTCAAGACCTAAAGAACTATTGAAGTCGTCATTTGCAAAAGAGTCATTTAGGGTTTTAGTTTGTCCATTGTTGTTTGTGAGCCACTAACGTATCTCTTCAATGCTTGAGTTAGACTTGTAGTTGAGTTGTAAGTTGTGAATCACTTGTAAGCTTTTAAGAAAAAGTGAATTCTGTTTCTTGGAGTGTCTCTCTATTTTTATTGTATTTGTTCTTATCACAGGTAGATTGATTGAGAGGAAGTGAGTGAGGGGTATCTTTTCTAGGAGTGTCTTAGATAGAAATTGCGCAGGTAGCGATTAGCTGCGGAGCTAGTAGATTGGCGATAGTTTATGCAGGCTTCAAACTAACACTATTATAGTGGATTTCCTTCCTGGGTTGACAAATTACTTGTCCCTTTTACCTTCAACATTTATCTTTAGTTTGTTATTTGTGTTGTCACGATGTCTTAACATTGTTCTCGACATTCCTCGTGTCTTGGCATCATGCTCATATTGCGTGCCAGAATTTCAGTCTAAATGTCCTTGTAAAGTTGTAGGTGTAGGTTCATATGATTGGATTTTGCTTGAATAACCATGAGTTGAACCCAAGTTGCAAAACTCAAATGCGCACTCCTTTACCGCTAGAGTGCATTACACACATTTGACATTCATGTCCAAAGATACATATATATAATATAATATTTTGGGGAGGTCATGGCCTCTCTATGTCCCTACGTAGCTCCGCTCCTGATTAGATATGAATCAGGGGCTCATACCCTTCTCATATGGTGACACCACTATATTACTCTTCAGTTTAAACTAGTACAGAAAACACTTATTAAATGGGGTGAAAATGACTTTTTAAATTGGTTCATGATCCAATTTACAGGTGGCCGATTTAAAAAACTGTCTTTGATTTTAAGTCTCCACCCTTTACCCGATTTAAAATCTGTTAATTTAAATCGGGTCACCCCATTTAAAATCCTTTAATTTAAATCGGTTGAACCCATTTAAAAAAGGTTAACAAGAGTAAAAAATCTGATAGTTTAAATCGGTTCACCCCATTTAAAATCTCTGTTTTTTTAAACACGATTATGATATTGAATTTAATATAATAATCAAAAATTTCATGAACATAGCCACGAATATGAAATATCATATGATTAAATTTCATATCAAACCTGTCATTGTTACAATATCAAACAAATCCAAAGTTACAATATCATAAAACTAAACAAAAGCTAAACATTGTTTCAAAGCATAGTTATTGACATAATTAAATTACATCAA
>Ga0228710_1006992_pt1 | contig 16858 bp, 7 predicted proteins | sample MedpolnodulmetaG_FD_177995 | JGI IMG/M metagenome (GOLD analysis project Ga0228710, IMG submission 177995) | Root nodule microbial communities from Medicago polymorpha collected in Santa Monica, California, United States - pink nodules | ecosystem: Host-associated > Plants > Roots > Nodule... | reverse complement strand
AAATATCTATTCAATTTTTTATTATATTAAAATAGACCCTCAATACTATTTTTTCCGAAGTGTGTTAAATTATAATTTTTTTGCTAGATTATTAGAAATTAAAAAAAAATATTGAGGGAGTAAAATGTAGATTTTAACACAAGAGGGGAGGGGAATGTAATTCAAGCCTCTCTTAGGGGAGGGGACTGAAAAGTTTTCTAATATGTTTTGAATAAGAGGGGAGGGGAGTGTATATTTTAACATAAGAGGGGAGGGGAGTCTAATTCAAGTATCTATGAGGGGAGGGGAGTGTAATTTGCTCTAAAAATAAAGAAAATGAAAATGCAAACGTAAAAAATGTAGATGGCAAGAAATAAAGATAAAAAGATGGTATTATTATAATTAAAATTGTGTTACATACACATGGTCATTTCAACAACCAATAAGATGTATTATCCTACGAGGCAAATGCATTATCTAGTAGGCAAGTTTTACCAACGGAAATAAATTTATTTGTATGGAGTTTGATTCCACTGTTTATAGAAGGGAAAGTAAACTAACTTCTAAAATTTATGAATGTCATATGTCTCCTAACTTCTTTGAGTATCTTCTTCTGCGAATTTTCTTCTGCCATTTTGAACTTTTGGCACAGAAGTTCACTTAATTGTTCTTTAAAAACTTCTTATGCACTCCTTGCATTGACAATTTGTTTATAGAAAGTTATGCAATTTGAATTTTCGAATGATCTTGGACATTTATTTCGAACTTCCTTGCATTGGTCTTAAAAATGATATTGTACTTTGAGAGGATATAATTAATCAACTCAAAAACATTCAATCGAAATTGACATATAGCAAATAGGCTTAATAGCAGTTTTAATCCCCTAACTTTTCCAAAGTTGCGATTTTAACCCCTAAGAAAAAAAACTGCAAAATCGCCCCCTAAGTTTTGCATTTGTGGCAGTTTTGGATGTGACACCCTAAGTGAGGTGCCACATGTTATTTTTATTTTATTTTATTTTTACCAAAAATTGGTTTTGTGGGCCAAACTGTTACAGTTGCAAAGCTTAAGGGACAGTTTTGTAGTTTTTTTCTTCTTAGAGGGCCAAAATCGCAACTTCGTGAAAGTTAAGGGGTGAAAACTGTTATTAATGTTAACAAATACAAAGGACCTTCCAAAAAAAAAAACAAAGGACCAGTGTGGAAAGGAAAAACAAACTTGAAGGACCAAACCGAAAACTAGTCAAACATAAAGGAACGCAAACGTAATTTTGACTCAATTATTCCATGATTCCATGTGATGATGATTTTAACGTGTTTCTCCCATGAGAGGCAATGAAAGATTGTGTTTCTCACTAGTAAGACAAATACAAGAGACTGAAATTCTTCACTCCTTCAACACAGCTGAAGCATGGAATATAGAAGCATTGCACATTTGGCAGAAAAATAACATTCGTATGGAATTTAAGTCGCCAAATCCAACTCCAATAAGTGTCAAAAGAAAATGCTTTCATGTCCAAATATCATGAACTCCTTCTATTAATTAAGATTGACCTCTACTAATTTGATTAATACTACTAGTATTCTTTAAGCTAAAACATTGATACTATTACGTAAATTTGGGTGACTGTTTTTTGCAAAGGGTTACTACTCAAATTTTTTGATTCCTTTAGTGTGTGTTTGGATGTAGGGTTTACGAGAGGAAGGAAGGAGATAACTTACTTTTATTTTTTAAATTACGAACATCATAAAAGATTATATAATACTTTAAAAACACTTAATTTATTTTAAAGAAACATTTTACATGAACCCTCCCCTCTCTTCCCCTCCTAAACCCTCAATCCAAACACACCCTTAGTAAAAAATAAATAAATTTCTCGACTCATATATAACTTCGAGAACCAAAACGCCAATTTACTATCAAAATTATACTATATAACAAATATCAAAATAATACCGTAGGTATAGTTCAGTTGACATGAACAATGTATTTTTGTATTGTTACAGTAGCTGCCGGAAATAAATGAAAATTACTAGAAAATAAAACACTAATAAAGTAAAAAAGAGAAATGTTAACGAGTGCTCCCCGAACACTCTTTAAGAACCATAAATAGTAAGTATTTAAGAAAATGTGTATAATAATGCATTGATTCGACTTTTTTAAAAAATAAGTGCTTATTTTAGGATTCTTGCACAGTGAACTTTTGTTAACAAGACCCAATACAAAAATCAGTTGTGCTATTTCACGCCAAAAAAAACATTCCGAGCTTATCCTGAAATCACCAGCAGCCAATCACAATAAAGTTTGTGCGGAATTCACGGAAGAGAGAGGGATAAATCAGCATGAGAGAGAGAATGAAATAGCCTTTGGAAACCTCTCAAGACATTTTTTATCGGAATGTTTAGCATTTTTCTACAAAAATATCTCCACCCCTCCGAGCATGTGAAAGGCATGATATTCTGAATAGGACGCCACGTATTAACAACACAAATCCAAACCATCCACGTTTGCCTCGAATTATCCAACATCTATAGACATATGTACGCTTAAGATTTCACTTTCATTTCCAAACGTGTGCTGCCTCAACCATTTACATGCTTCGTGTCATCCCAATCTCATGTCTCATATACGTATACAAAAAGCAACCATGCCATCGATAGTTTCCTCCTTCAAGAAGATAACTCAAACTCAAAACTATATTACAGACATTCATATCAAATATTTCATAAATTCGCTAATTCGATATGTGTTTTAGTTTTAGACCAATATATATACACTATGTCACATGTAACATCGGATTCTGGTAGTGAAAACAATAATAGTAAGAGGAAGTTGTCAAATATTATGGATGATACTAATAATATTGTTGCCGACAATATTAATAAATCCAAAGAAATTGAGCGGCGTTACGATGATTATAGAAGGAAGAGAAAGAGACCATGCAAAGTGCCGGTGGTTCCTACAATGGAATCAACCACCGGAGAAACCGCCACGGCGTCACATGGGTTTATATCTGTGATAGGGCGGAGGAGGGTGATGGAAGATGCTATTAAGGTGATTCCATGTTTTGTGGCGGCGGAACAGCAACCGTGTGGTTATGATTTCTTTGCGGTTTATGACGGTCACGGTGGTATGACGGTGGCGAATGCTTGCCGTGATAGGTTGCACTTGTTGTTGGCGGAGGAAGTGAAGGAGGGTAGGAGGAATCATGGATTGGATTGGTGTAAAGCTATGTGTTCTTGTTTTATGAAGATGGATCGTGAAATTGGAGTCGGTGGAAGTTGTGGTGATGAGGTTGATGGGAATACCGTGGGTTCTACGGCGGCTGTGGTGGTGGTGGGGAAGGAGGAGATCGTGGTGGCGAATTGTGGTGACTCAAGGGCGGTGCTTTGCAGTGGCGGTGTAGCGGTGCCACTTTCACGTGATCATAAGGTGATGGTTAATTAATGGTGAATCATGAGATATAATGGAATTTACAGTTAAGCAACTAAACATGTACACTTAATTCTCCCTTTAAAAAAAAAAAATTCTACACTTAATTCTCATAAAAAAGTATGTACATTGAATTGGTTAATTCCCTTAGTTTAGTTAGTCATATATCATAAAGGTATATATGCATATATCGCTTATCTAACAAGTAATTAACTAGAATAATGAATGGTTTGTTTTTTTAAGAGGCAAAATAGATTTATTGTATACATAGTTTGGTATTAGGAGTAATTATATATATATATTTTTATAATAAATTATATAGAAAAAAAGGAACAATAAATTGTGCACTAATTTTTTTTGAATGATAAAATCAATTCTTTTAAATACAACGCTCATCGATGTAGAAGTCACGACATTTCAAACGGTTTTATTGGCATTCAATCGTTTAATGTGATGATATTTTTTATGATTAATTGTTTTAATATAAACTTGTAATTTGTTTTGGCTGAAGTATTATTATTTAATTTAATGATGATCAGCCAGATCTTCCGGATGAAAGAGAAAGAATTGAAGCAGCAGGTGGAAGAGTAATTGATTGGAATGGGAATCGTGTTTTAGGAGTACTCGCAACTTCCAGATCAATAGGTACGTACTGCATGCATGCCATCAATATTACTCATGGATTTGATTCCACAAATTTAGAAATTTAATACAATATATGCATGCATTTGATGAGATACTTAATATTGTGTGATAGATTATTAATCATTTTATCTTTATGAGAAAAATCCTATATATGCATTCATGATCCCACACGATGTAATGATCAAAGGAAAATGGTCAACATCACAAAACACTCCGTGATTTCCATCAAATACAGATGAATATTAGTTTCCTATTTCTCCAAAAAAATTGCGTGTGATTCTGTTTGTCATTTTCTTACGGCGCATATGTATATAGCAATGCTCACGATGGGATCACTGCATATTCATTAGTATTAGTATTACTTTTATTTTTTTTGAGAATATCTTAATATTGCATTGCATATGCAGGGGATCACTGCATGAAGCCATTTGTGATATCTCAACCAGAGATCAATGTATACGGACGAACAAAATCAGATGAGTTTGTAGTGGTGGCAAGTGATGGTCTTTGGGATGTAGTATCAAATAATTTTGTTTGTGAAGTGGTTAGAAGTTGCCTTCAAGGTCATATGAGGAGGCATAATATGAAAGAAGATCACACTATTAAAAGTTATGCAGCAGAGGCTGCTGCAATCTTAGCTGAATTAGCTATGGCTAAGGGAAGTAAAGACAACATAAGTGTTATAGTCATCCAGCTCAACACTAACATTTGAATTTGAATTTGATCCAATCCAATTGTTTGGTTTTTTGTTTCTTTTTACTTTTTGGTTGCTAATTGTCTCTTTGCAAAAGTTTTTGTATTGGTTAGTTGGGATATAGTATACGTTTTTGAAATTTCTCAAAAAAGTCAACGTGCTTTTTTTCCTTTTAATAAATATTTATAGTGGGTTATTAAATGAGTAATGATAGTTGGCTAAGGTTTTTTGAGAGAGAAGATCCTCTCTAGAATTGACCCGCACATTTCCTACAATTGAATGACAGAGATTGACATTAGACTATATCTAATGAATTTTTCACCAGAGAGAATCCACATCCGTTTTTTTTAACCAAGTAATTAGGTAGCTAGGACCGAGTCTTTCTAGTAACCATAACTTGGCCCATTGAAGATTAACTCCTTGGGCTTATTTTATTCCAAATCATATAGAATATTTAACTACTATCCACAGCTCTCCTAGCATGATGTATATAAGGTAGAAATGCTTAAATGGTGTGACTCGATTTAATGAACTATATATTAACTAGATTAGTATATAACGTGCTTTGATCAGATAAAAGAGAGTGTTAGAAATAATGTAAAGTTATAACAGTCGACGAAAACTAATAATAAGGTTTGAATAATTTATTATTTTATTTATAGAAAAATGAGGTTTGAATAATGTAAAGCAAAATCAATTCAATTTCATATATCTTAAACTATTCAAGTCGCCATTATTCTTTCTTTCTTTTCTTTTTTTCTTTTTTATAAAAAATGTTAATCGTCATTATTCTGTCGAACATTTTCCTCAATGATGCATGTAGAGATTAACAATTCAATTTGGGGTCTTATCAGGGGCGGAGCCACTAAAGAGTAAGGGGTTCATACGAACCCCTGAGTTTCTAAAATCGCCCCCAATAATCTTATTTACTTATTATTTGAACCTCCTGAATTTAAAGAATTGCACCTCACTTATGCACCTCTCTATTTTTAAGAGATCTGCATTGAGGTTAACCAACTATTGACACTGCATTTGTATCATTATATACTTTTTGATGGAATAACTCAATTTTTTTCTTTCTTCAATTTCTTATTATTAAATTATATTTTATACAGTACTATTATTACTACTACTTGAAGAACTTTGAAATTCTAAAAATGCAAAAAAGACTACGCACGTATCAAAAACATGTTTTAGATGACCACTTGAGTGTGCCATTACCACCAAGGAGTTGTTGGTAAAACAATCCAAATATTAATATATAATGCAATAATTTATAATTTTGAACTACACTGTATACACTTGATCTGACTCTATTTACAAGACCCTGCGACATATTCTACACGTATTAAGAAAACAAATTAGTAGTATTAATAATAAATTATATTTTTGAAAGAAAAATAATGATAAATGTATTTAGAATAAATTTGTAAAAGATCTTATATTAAAAGAGATGTTTATTACGTCATTTACAACGAGTTGATGATTATTTAATCATTTCAGAACATAAAACTGCATAGATTGAATTGTAAAATCAGTATGTCATTTTTTTAAAATATTTAAACCCCTAACCCGAGGTCCTGACAACACCACTAAGGTCATCACCCTTATATGTAACATTTTTATTGCTATCATATCAACTATATACATTTATTTAGAATGCACGAAGTAGATTTAGTAATCTACATTTACTTTAAGAGTTATAATCATGATATGTAATATTTTGAAGACTATGTCACTCACCTCGAGTGCTGCAAAAGTTTGACATTACTTTTAAAAGTGAAAACAATTGTTTTGATTTTTTGATGTTGTCTTTGTGACGTTTCTTAAAAAAAATAAAACTGCATTTCTTGATAAAGAAAAAACTTACTTTGATATATACGTAGGAATAGGAAGAAGTAAAAAAAACAATATCACGATCGGAAAAAAAAAAAAATATGCCTTGAAATCTCATATGAAGAAAAGACTGAAAAATTGAAAACATTCATAAGTAATAGGCGGTCTGCTCTAAGTGTTTGAACACTGCCATTTCGGATACTGATGTAGGTTTGGGCGCCAGACATTTAAGGGCAGGTGCTTGGCACTTGTGTTTTCGCGCTCTAGTTAACAAAAAGAGTTGTTTGTTACAGTGGATTGGTCTCTTTCAGAGAGGTATTAGGCTTGAGAAATAGATAAACAACACCTTGGACATTGATAATGAGGGATTAAAAGAGCACAAAATTTGTGGAATGTTGGGAAGACATTGAAAGCTTGAAAGCTAAATATATTAATAATATATTGACCACTTTGTAACTTATGAAAATGGCAGAAATTAAGTTTTCTCTAACAATGAAAAATTATTCGCTTCGACCTTGGTTTTATTTTACACTATGTTGCTTCTTATTGTATCAATTATTTGATTGTTTGTTATTTGTCATTGATACTTACACTACACGTCTAAGTTTATTAGTGTAATTGAGTTCCAATTCACAACAATAAGAAAACAAGAGATGTGAAAAAAATAATAAAGACATACTAGTAAAAAAATAATAAAGGGATGCAAGCAATGAGTAAGATCAACACATTGAAATAAGAATCCATAGAAAATTCAATGTTGTGGAGGAAGACATATTGAAATGCTAAAAACTCACCAAAAATTCAATAAATTCCATTGAAATCCGATTTATTTAATAAATCTATCAAAATTCGTTTTTTTTTTAAACTCAATGAGACTTTTTTTTAAGTTGAAAAAAAAATCTTAGATTAAATGCAGCGGGATTTTTATACCCAGTTTAAAAAATTCCAATTATTCTATTTCAATACCAAAACTTATTTATATATAAATAAATTGTAATCAAATACCCCGTGACTTTTCATTAAAAAAATAAAATTTGAACATCCTAGTCTCTTTTCTAACGAAAATCCTTGTTGAATATACCGCTTAAAATTACTATCTACCAAAAATAACTTACAATTAGATTAAAATCCTTTTTTGGATAGCAAGCTTCAAATTCCAACAGGTAAATCTATAATCATTAGTTTACTTAACAAAAAATATTTGCTTTAGGGTGTATTTGTTTCAAGTTTACCAAATTTATTCCTAAGAATAACATTCCTTGGAATATAGAGATGAGAATTTTATTCCAAGGTATTTAGGAAAAATATGTTTGGTTAACTTTATAATATTCCTAGGAACCATGAAAATACGGATTATAATAGGTAACTATATAAGAATTTATTCTCATCTCCATGAGAACTTTATTCCCACCCTTTTTCTTGGGAAATTTTTTCTATTTTCAGGAACATTTTATACCCGGGAATAAAATTTAATAAATTTGTAACAAACATAGGTATATGTATTTCTATCATTTTATTCCCTTAAATCAACAAATATAACTTGAAACAAACACATCATTAGGCTTTTGATAAATCCATCAAGTTTCAAGCAAGATATATAATTTGCATTAGCAAGTTTTTTTCTTCTTTTTTTGTTCAAAGAAAATCCAACAACAAGGAAAAGAGCAAGATGGACTAAACAAAAATAATGCTTGATATAAAATTCAAAAGCGAATTTTTAATCTCACAAACTTCTCTCATGCAACTTTTGAAATACTCATTTTGCCACAATTCAGAAGTTGGAATTCGAAGCTTGTTTTTAGTGATTTGGATTATACAATCTGAATTATGACAAACTCTAATATATGAATTTTTAAACACACTTGACTTCAATATAATGACATGGTTCAAGTTCTATTGTCCGAACACATAAAATACTTGATCGGTTGATAGAACCCAATATGTAACAAACCTTCAATTAACCCATTTTCGAACACACCTAGCTTCAACATATTGTCATGTTTCAAATTCTAAAATCAAAACGAGTATACTTCTCTGACTTATAGAATTTGAACCTGAAAAGAACAAAAGAGTTTAGTTTATATAATATAACCTCATAACATGTGCTCTAAGACAATATCACCACACTTCAAAACATTTTTTTTAGGCCAAATACCAAGTTTGATCCTTTTAGTTTGACGGAATTCGCAAGTTAATACTTTAAGTTTCGAAAGTTTCAATTAGATCCTTTTAGTTTGACAGAATTCACAAGTTAGTCCTTTAAGTTTCAAAAGTTTCAAATGTATCATTTTAGTTGATAAACTATTTCACCGTTACCCCTGCTGTCAGTTAATAATTAACTGATGCTAATGTAGCCTTTAAGTTGTTGACTTAGATCAAAACACTGTATTTTAAAAGTTTCAGGGTTTCAAAACGTTACGTTTAATCCTCATAAATGACATTGTAGCACTATAATTGCCGTTTAATAGTGCTAGAAAGGCATTTATTGTTGTAAATAGTTGTCTTTCTAGCACTATAAATGATCATTTGTGAACATTAAACGTAGTGTTTTTGTTGTGAATTCGATGAAAAATCACACCAATAACAAACTTAATGTGTGGAGTAAGTGATAATCAAGCAACCAAAATAAAGTGTATGGAACAATTATAAACACAAGTCAAAAGTAGAAAACAACGAGAGAAAGAAAAAGAGAGAACACAAAAGAATCTGTTTACCCAGTTCGGTTCAAATTGATCTAGTCTGGGGGAGAGAGCAACCCTCCGTTTCAATATAATGATGAGTAACTTTACAAAAGAGATATCAATGGGTTACAAGAATAATTCTCCCGCCTAATTCTACCCAAAGCCCCAATCTCTTCCCGTGACCAAGAGACTCAATCCTAATAGTGTTTCCCAAGTTGAATCAACCTTCAAACCCTAGTGTTTATTGCCAAGAGACAAACTCTATACAAACCCTAGTTTTGTTGTTGCCTTTCTAAACCCTTGTTTCAGCCCCCTCTGTCTCCAAGTTTACTCTGATACAAAGTCTATATTTATAGTAAAAGTATCTCCCATAAAATTGGAACAAATTTGGCCCAAAAAATACGTTTTTGAAATATGCTGATGCGACAATTTGGACGCCGATTTTTCACGCGTGTCAGGCTGAAAAAACCAGTGTCAATTCGGGCCCCGAATTGGCAGTTTCCAGAAACCTCAATTTCTCCAATTTTGAGTCACTTTAACAACAATCTCCACCTTGACTCTAAACTAGTGATGATGCCAAACCATCAACCACCTTGCTGCTCTTTCCCTTGCTTCCCACTACACCAAGTAGCTCCACAAGTTTACACCTTACGTCTTCAACCATTGGAATGTCGTCCGCCTTTTTGAAGATCCTTGTGTCTAAACTACTCAAGGAATTTTAGGTAGTTCCACAAGTGCACACCTTAACCCCTTCAGCCATCGGAATGTCTTCCGCCTTCTCGAAGGTCCATGCAGTCCAACTACACTAGAAATTTTATGTATTTCCACAAGTATCCACCTTAACCTCTTCAGTCATCGGAACGTCTTCCACCTTCTTGAAGAGTCCTTGCAGTCTAACTACACTAGGAGTTTTAGGTAGTTCCACAAGCATTCACCATAACATCTTCAACACAGGACATCTCCCGCTTCCTTGAAGGTCTCCTTGCATCCAATCACCTTTGGCTTTTTTTTAGGATAATCCTGCAAGCCGTGATATACATTCTTCAACCTTCGGAATGCTTTCCGTCTTCATGAAGAAATCCCTTGCACCCAAGGTCCTCCATAGTCGTTCCATTACCGGTGTGTTCAGCTCCACCTCAAGCTGAGCGTACTCTACCTCAACTAGAAAATGCGTACATCCCACTATGTCTTCAACCTTGAAACTCTACCTCAACATGTAGATCATGAGTATTGTTACCTCAGCCTCTCTAGACTTATCATGAGTATTCTTACCACTTCCTCTCCAGACGACCACTGCTCCACTAGGCATCAATCCCAAGGTGAGAAACATCACCTTCTTCATCCTCCAAACAACACCACATCATCAGAGCACCCGCATCCTCAAGACGCAACTTAATGTTCTCCAAATCATCAATGATTTTGTTGAACTCCACAAGTTGCTCTATGATGGCCTTTGACTCTACCATCTTGAATGAGTAAAGTTGTTGCTTAAGACTTGCCGATGAGCCAAAGACTTTGTCATATACAAATATTCGAACTTTGACCACATCGATGTCGCAGTTGGTTCCTTTGCTACTTCTCTCAAAACTTTATCCCCGAGGCACAAGACAATGGCACTCCTTGCCTTGTCCACCATCTCGGTCTTCTCTGATCGTGACATGGTGACCGGTAATGCACCTTCACCCTTCAAAGCTTTCTCACACTTTTGTTGTATTAACACCGCTTCCATCTTTACCTTCCATAACCCAAAATCGTTATCTCCGGTAAACTTCTCAATATCCCACTTCGAACCCATGGTACTTAATTATTCGTTGACCCTTGCCCCACGGTGGGCGCCAATTGTTGTGAATTCGATGAAAAATCAAACCAATAACAAACTTGATGTGTGGAGCAAGTGATAATCAAGCAACCAAAGTAAAGTGTATGGAACAATTATAAACACAAGTCAAAAGTAGAAAACAGCGAGAGAAAGAAAAAGAGAGAACACAAAAAAATCTGTTTACCCAGTTCGGTCCAAATTGACCTAGTCTGGGGGAGAGAGCAGATATCAATGGGTTACAAGAATAAGTCTCCCGTCTAATTCTACCCAAAGCCCGAATCTCTTCCCTTGACCAAGAGACTCAATCGTAATAGTGTTTCCCAAGGTGAATCAACCCTCAAAGCCTAGTGTTTGTTGCCAAGAGACAAACTCTATACAAACCCTAGTTTTGTTGTTGCCTTTCTAAACCCTTGTTTCAGCCCCCTCTATCTCCAGGTTTACTCTAATACAAAGTCTATATTTATAGTAAAAGTATTTCCCATAAAATTGGAACAAATCCGGCCCAAAAAATACTTTTCTGAAATATGCTGATGCGACAATTCGGGCCCCGAATTCCTCCATTCGGGCGCCAATTTTTCATGCGTGTCAGGCTGAAAAAACCAGTGTTAATTCGGGCCCTGGACAGCACCATTCGGGCCTCGAAAATGCAGTTTTTAGAAATCTCAATTTCTCCAATTTTGAGTCACTTTCACAACAGTTTTGACACCCTCGAGCTTTTAAAAGGCATCATTTTGATCCAAGTCAACAATTTAACGGCTACATAAACATCAGTTAAACGGAGACTGACAACAGAGGTAACGTTAAAATAGTTTATCAACTAAAAGGACATATTTGAAACTTTTGAAACTTAAAGGACTAACTTGAGAATTCTGTCAAATTAAAAGGATCTAATTGAAACTTTCGAAACTTAAATGACTAACTTAGAAATTCTGTCAAGTTAAAAGGATCAAAAGTGATATTCAACCTTTTTTTTATAAGGAAAACAAGGTCTCAAAGTCGATGTATTCTCAATTTCATTTGAAAAATGGCACACTGTAGCAAGATTTAAATTTGGGGGATTTTGGGAATGATTTAGGGAAAAAAACGAAAACAAAGAAATTAGGGAAAGAGGCCGGACGTGACTTATATATTAGCCCGCAGTTGAAATGTTAACCATTTTTTCTAAAATATTTTTAAGACTTTTAAATGGTAATTTTTTATAAACATTATATTATCTTGTTTTGCCCTAAAAAAAGTATTATTTTCCTTAAAAAAAACATATTATATATCTTTGCGGAAACTGCAGTTAGGAAGTAATCGTTCAAAAGAACAAGTAACAACCCACGTGACGTCGTTGGCCATGGGCCATATGTATGACTTGTTCATACTTCAAAAGTCAGCTTGCCCCCATATGGGGATGCAATAAGGTTACAACATATAATATTAAATTAGTTAATAATTTATAATTTTTTCAACGCAAAAATCCAAATTTTGATATACAAATAATTTTTCAACGCAAAATCCAAATTTTGACATACAAATAAATTCTTCTGTGGTTGTTAGTATATCTCCAGCAATGATTATTTAATTTCATACTCAAATAATAAATTATAATTTAGATTTGAATTAATGCACTTTATTGAGAGAAAAATAATAATAATTATCACTGCATAAAACACGGTATAAAATTTGGCAAAAATAATATTTATTTTAAAGAAGTTAAAATGAAATATATTAATTGAACTTTCTAGTCGATTTTCTATAAGGAGTGCTAAAAAAGACTATGAGCAAAAAACAACCATTACATCAAAGATCTAATAATGCACAAAATAAAAAAAGGCAAAAAGCAAACTTTACAAAGAAACATAGAAGAAGACTATATAGTTACACTTAAAACAAAACAAAAAAAAAGGTTAAGCCACAATTTGTGTAAGTTAAAAGCAAAATTTAGGTGATTTGCCTTTAGACACCAAAATATTGTAGCTTTATTTTCTCATGAAAGTGTTGAATAGATTCCCTTTTTGTTTGAAAACTCTTTGAATTTCTTTGGTGCCAGATGGTCCAAACATAAGTAAGCCAAATTAAATGAAGAACATAGCAAACTCTATTTGAGAAGCCATCAATCGAGCCAAATTAAAGTAAATGATCGAAAACATGAGCCAGATGAACCGTAGTTAAACCTAACCAATTATAGATACTCGACCAAACTTTTCGAAAGAAGCCGCAAGACAAAAAAAAGGGAATCTATTCAATAGCATACACTCACGAAATAATCTACATCATTCATAATAACACAGTCACAATTCAAACAATGATATGCTTGCTCTTAGACTCTAGACTCACTTTATTTGGTACCATTTCTACTCTGAAATACTTGGTTAGGAGGTCGATAGTGCTATACCACCACATGGTGGATGGACAATTCTAAAATGGTCGAGTCATTACAGACTATTCAAGGTTGGCTGAGTCACTACGGACTATTCAAGATTGGCCGAGTCCTTACAGACTATTCAAAGTTGGCTGAGTCATTACAGACTATTCAATGTTGGCCCTGCCCTCATAGACCCCCTCCTCAACCCCGAGACAATATACCTCATTCATTAGTACTTCCGAAATCATATTATGTTTGTCAGACCCTACCTAGATGATGACCAAACACTCCACTAGGTCCTATACCTTATCATTCAATCCATATTCATTCAATAATCACAATTCACGGTGTATACTTCACTTTATTCAATAAAAATCCACATTCATGTATCTCAGTCAATCTCAATCAAGTCTCAATAGTTCAAACATATATAGTCATGATTATAATTAGTCAAATTCTACAAGTCAATAAGAGATTCAACAGGCAGTGCATTTGTAAACATAATTTCATACTAGTTGACAAAAATCTGCACACACATCTATCACACAATAATTAACAATTAAAACATGATCTCACAAAGATAAAATACTAAACAATCTTAACATAATTTCATTCACGGCAGCTTGGAGGTTTCTGAATCATATTTTTAATCCTCATTATTACCATCAACATATTCTTAATAAATTATTATTCATGAATCAAACGCTCTCATACTCCTTACATCTTACATCTAATCTCTCCCCTCGTTGGTCTAGGATACACCTTAAGAGCAAACACAAATCAAAATTAACACTAACTCATGGTTTAAGGGTAATCAATAACATTCATTCGTCTCCAATTAGTCACATCAATCTGAATCTAATAAGGGTAATCAAGAATATTCATTCATCTTACGTCAACATCTCATTTGTCAAACTATATTCACATATCATATTTTCAACAACACCTAATATCTTAGTATCCGCAGTCATCATATATATGTTGTATACCGAAAATTCATTTCAACAAGATTCAACATCACTTTTATATTCATCATCGAATAATTCATCAATTAGAATAAATGCAGCAGATCAAACATGGACATAACATAAAATTTATTCATGACATAAATTAGCACACATTCGACATAATTTAAATCAATCAAGACCTTAATAATGTTTCTAATTCCTTTTTTAATCTCACACTTCTAACTTTGCGCATTAATTAATTATTCTCTCAAAGGGATACAACCATCGTAGCGTGCACCGAATGAATTTTGAGAAATATAGTTTTTCCGTTCATCACAAGTATTTTACACTCATGTACTCGAACTCTTACGTCTCACCCCATACCTTATTTGGATGTTCCCACAAGCTAATCCATGTCCGCGAGTGAAAAAGCTTCCATTTCTATAAATGCTTGCTCTCCAATCCGTCCAAGTCGGGTCAAAGGTAAAAATGACATATGAGAATACAATCAGAATGGTATATTTCGAAATTGGCCTCATAGAAAATCATCTTGAATCAAAAAAATAATTTGGTGATAGAATAGCTATTAATCCTAGTGTACTCGAAAATAGCTCAATATTTACTGGCGTACATATACAGATAAAATCACCTAACAATAATAGCTAGTAACTTATAAAGTGAACACATATATACATAATTATATGAAAATATAGTTTATAGAAAATTGGGGCGTTACACAAAAGATATTTGAATGATCGTTGGTGATATGTTGGTCCATTGACTAAAATTATACTTACTATACATTTTTTAATGCAAATTTCTTTACTACATGGAGCAGTGAAAGTATGAATTAGGAACCAAATAAATAACATTCCATTCATTTCTAAATTAACATTTGAAGTATGCAACAATAGTCTTTTATGAACATAATTCAATTGGTATGAATATTGTATATTACATACATAGATAGGTATTCAAACCTTAAATTTCCCTCTTATTCATCTTAAAGTTAAATGGGTAAATTCTTGTCACTAAACTACTTAATAAAAATAAAAAATAAAAAATAGATGATAATCAAAGTTGATTTGATATCCATCAAATCATTAATCTTACCTGCATTATGCTTAAGAAAACAAAATGAATGTTTCAAGGTGTATTTATTTTTGATTTTTTATAGAACTTTTTACGAAAAGTAATTTTATTTGAGACATGTCAAATATTAAATATTTATAGCATTTGTAATTGGAATTCAAATATTTGTTTGTTATGCAGCAAGAGTCTAACCATTTTCTAGATCTAACCATCGTTGGCGTTCTGGCGTCATTGTTTTTCATTTAGAAAATATTGTCAATTAAAAATAGGCTCAAAAGCACACTTGTTATTTGAAAAAAATGTTTTCATTCTCATATTTTCATTCCCCCATCAGTTCTCGTGCAAACTCACTGATGCCATCCTCTAGCCCGGAATTGCCCTTCACTTATGCTAAGCACGTATCTCAAACAAATGAACAAAAGAAACAAAGAATAAAAGAAACAAAATCTAAACCTCTTTCATCATCTTCAACAAAAAGAAAAATAAAAGTGAGGGCAAGGAAGCGAGTCACATAACAACGGCTTGGATTAACTCGGTTAGGTGAAAGTAATGAATGATGTATTAAATTTATGTTTTGTTAAAAAGTTTTAAATTTTTTTGAAAAACATTGTCATATATAATTTTCTACCCATTTCTGAAAAAAAAATTATTAAAAAATATGAAGGTTAGACATAAGTTAACTAAAAAGTATGGACTAATTTCATTGATGAAATTTTTTGGAGAGACCAAAAACCTAAGTAATATTTTATGATGACTAAAATCAAATGTTGATATATTTAAGAAGACCATTTACTTATTTAACCCTAAAACTTTTAATAACATATACCTGTACATAGATAAAACCCTTCATTGAATCATTGTACTAAAAAAAAGAAGATAAAACCCCTTAAAAAAACAGAAAAAAATTTAAGTTTGATCCAACATTATGATGTTTTTTGTTGTTGTTGAGAAATCCAACATTATGATGTTCTAAACATAAAGAACTAATTTGACAAGCCATAATTACTAATTTGGCACGAGACAAATATAAAGGAACTCTTATGAAATTTTAATCAAGGGAAAAGATTTCTTGTGTAGTTTTGCCTTTATTATATTACTAGTTCATAGGTCCTTGTGAGCTTAACTCAGTTGATATGGACAATGCATAATATATGTAAGGTCCGGGGTTCAAACCCCGACCAACACAAAAAAATTTTTTTTACTAGTTCATAGAAAACATCTTTATAAATATTTACATGGTAAACTTGAATGTTTGTTTCCCTCAAAAATATTTTACATGGTAAACTTGAATGTTTGTTTCCCTCAAAAAAAAAAAAAAAAATTTAAAATTTTTTTAAAAAAAAAATTAAAAATTTATAAAAATATTTTTTTTTTTATAAAATA
>Ga0228710_1006991_pt1 | contig 16860 bp, 15 predicted proteins | sample MedpolnodulmetaG_FD_177995 | JGI IMG/M metagenome (GOLD analysis project Ga0228710, IMG submission 177995) | Root nodule microbial communities from Medicago polymorpha collected in Santa Monica, California, United States - pink nodules | ecosystem: Host-associated > Plants > Roots > Nodule... | reverse complement strand
TGGGGGGTTTCAAGAAAATGTTATCACCATTACAATTTTGACCATTAAAGACTCAACTCCTCATAAGCTCCTCAATCCCACTATATTCAATTCTTGAGACAAATGACATATTCAAAGAAATTTTGATCAATTATTGGAATAGTTATCCGATTTCTAACAACTAAAATGGTTGAAATTAATAAGATAGCAATTACACCCTAAGAGGTAATAAGTAGGGAAGGTTTATTATCTCTATCCAATTTATCTCTTAATTTGGTTTTGCTTACTTAGATGTTAGAGTGTTTGTATGTACCACTCACATCATTACACTTAAAAGTATTTCTCAATCGTCCTTTGAAGAGCCAACTTATCCAATTCGAACTAACTATGTCTCTGTAAGTTCTGCATGGTAGACCCAATTTCTTGAGCAACATCACTAATGAATATGCAATAATTTATGTTTTTTTATTTCTTTCTTTCCTCTTTATTGAATCATAATTAAAAAAAAATTGAAAACTTTTACTTTAAATTCCACACCTTTATAAAAGTAGTTTCAAACTTTAAAATTTTCAAGTAATATTTTTATCACACGATTTCTTCTTTACTTTTAAAATTCTCTTTTTGAGAAAAAGCAACATCCTAAAACAAATGAGATGCCATATCCTAGTTTTCTTTTCTAATTTCTTTTAACTTATTTAGAAAAGAATAGAGAGAATAATCCTTTGTCAAAACAAGAGAATTTGATAAAAACGGTACAACTTTTCCATAGTACAAAAAGCTACCATACAAATGAAACAAATAGTTTCAATTTTTTTAAATGTTTTATTTTAAAACAATATTAGTGACAACAAATTATTCCAATTCTAAACTTAGGATGTTAACCTTAACATAGTTTAGATCAACACTTAAGATGATTTTTGAAGTAAAAGAAAAGTTCAACATCAAGATCCTATTCACAATATAGTGATGAAGAATAGGCAAAAACAAACCCAAATTCAAATTTTCTTTCATTTAAATCCCACCACGTGGCGCGTGACTCACACAACCATAACCCGCGCGTGCGTCTTATAACACCGCCCAATTATCGCTAGTTCCTTTCAGCCAAATAAATAAACGAATATTACGAACTTTCCGCGAAAATTATTTTTTTTATTATTCGCATAAAAAGAAAATTTCGCCGAATCCACTTTTTATCGAAAAAAAAAATTTAAATTAAAAAATTAAATAAAAAGCGAAGACTTTTCTGATTATGATTATTCATCATTGATATTGTTTTCATTCATGAATTTTTCTCTTGTGCTAGGGTTTCATAATTTTCAATTTTTAAAGTTTTTTTTTTGTTTTAAATTGAGAAATTTGCGTTAAAGTTTTAATCTTTTTTGGTTTTTGAGTATTGGGTAATCGATTATTGCGTTTTTTTGGGATTTGGGTTATTGAATTGAAGGTGTTTGAAGAAAGTTGTGAAAGAGGGTTAGGGTTGAAAAAGGGGGAAAAAGATGATGGCTGGTTCATCTTCATCTTCAGCTAGTGTTGCAGTAGAGAAAGCAACAAGTGATCTTCTTATGGGGCCTGATTGGACCATGAATATTGAAATTTGTGATTCCATCAATTCTAATCATTGGTAACAATCTTTAACTATAAGCAAAGGGGAAAGATAGCATATCAATTTCTAAAGTTTTTATTTTTTTTATTTTATTTTTATGGGTTTGACTTTAATCATCATCCACATGTTTGAGTTTAGGTTTTTTAATATGATATGATGTTTCATGCAGATGTTTGTGGTTATTTTTTTATTATCATAATGAAATTTAGGGCAAAATATTGAAAAACAATTAGGCTTTTTTATTTTGGGTGTTGTTGATTATATTATTTTATCATTTGTTGAAGGATTAATCAATTGTAATCTTCCCAAGAAACAAGTGTTAATAAATTTTTTTGATTACTGTTTATGTTACTTTTTCATGCAAAGTTGTTGGTGTCAAAGTGTAACAAGAATTTCTCGTATGAATTTTCCTTGTGAAAACTAAGTTTAGTGGATTTGTGAACAAACTAGTTTGTCAACTTGGTTTTCGCTACTTTTCCGTTTTTTTTTTTTACCTTAATGAATTGGTTATTGGGAAATTTACAGTGATTTTTTAACTGAATATTTGATATCTTTAATTTATCAGGCAGCCAAAAGATGTGGTAAAAGCTGTGAAGAAGAGATTACAACATAGGAGTTCTAAAGTTCAAATTCTCGCTCTCACGGTAATTTGTTGGCAATGGTTTTTGGTTCTAACCTTTGCATATTTACCTCGAGTTGTTCTTTTTGTGGATGTGCCCTTGAATACTTAAATTCTAAATTCATTTGTTTGGAACATGATCTGTGGTTTCTTGTTGTCTGTTGATTAGCTTCTGGAGACAATGGTGAAGAACTGTGGTGAGTATGTGCACTTTCAAATCACCGATAGGCATATATTGGAGGAGATGATAAAGATCGTCAGGAAGAAGGTAAGGTTGTGGTGGTGATTGTAAACTTCAGATGCATTCTGTTTCAATTTGCACATTTGATGCTCAAAACATTACGGTGTTGTTTGATCCATGTAGCCGACCCGACTTAGTGGGATAAGGCTTGGCTGTTTTTGTCGCAGTTGTTGTTGCATTGTTCATACTTAGTATCAACTCGTTTATTTTCTTTCTTCGAAATTATAATTAAGCGTCCAGTTTTGTTCAACCTTCGAATCTCTCATCTATCACTCCAACTTTGACAAACTTTCTGTTATCTATAATTTTTATATTAGTAAACGTAAAAAAGTTTAACAAGAGAAATACAGAAAACATTGAGAAGAGGACAGTGATAATCAAGATTCATATTGACGATGTGTTACCCACTTGCAACTCTTTCCGATAGTAGAAATCATTTTTGTTTCTCCCCATGGAACTGTTGTGCGGCGGAGTGTGGACTGTTTTGGAAAATGTCCCCATCAGGGCGGTTAATACCAAAGTTCAATGCAAACATCGTAACTTAATTTACTTCATTAATATGGCATCTGGTGTTGTTGTCATTTAGCAGCGCCTCGTGCCTTGTTCAATTTATATCCAAATCAAGTTTGATGTCCTACTATCATTAATGACCTGTATCTTATACTGTCTACATTCTAGAGGAGATTTCTCATTTGATCCTATATTCCATCCAGTGTTGTTAAGTAGCAGCTATAGTGGCGCTGTAACGCTACAGCGTAGCGGAATTTAGACAATACGCCATTGTTTCGCAATACACTATTTAAGTACAAAATGTTCAAATAGCGGCTATAGTCATGATATAGCCCTATTGAGTAGCGGAATTTTAACGCTCTGCTATTTTCCGCTGTACGCGATTGATAACACTGATTCAACCATCATATTCATTGTTATGTATTTTTGGATTTAGTGGTACTTTTTACTGTTCGATAACTATTGTGAACTATTTAAAATTTTATAGTCTTGTGGGTTGTCTCATCTAACTTAAATGCATGTAATGATAATTTAGGCAGACATGCAAGTGAGGGATAAAATTTTAGCATTGCTGGACTCGTGGCAAGAGGCATTTGGAGGGGCTGGTGGAAAATATCCTCAGTACTATTGGGCATATGATGAATTAAAGGTTATTTATACAGCTGTCTACTCAATAATATTTCTTGATTGTCGTTTATCCAATCTATATTGATAGCTTCACGCGCTACGCGGGATGCTAGGTTATCAAAATTGGTATTCACTTAACATCCGTGGATTTTCTATAAAATGATATTCGTTCTATTTTATTTATGGGTGACATTTCACTTTTACAAATCTAGAAAAACGAATTTTGTTATGATATGTTTTTCCAAATCTGTATTTTATAACTTAATTTGGCACCTCAATAGTTTGTATAGATGTTTTCTGTACAAACCTGAATTGTTACTTTGCAATTCTTTCAGAACAAATAGCTAGATTGGACAAATTTGTAAAGAATTGTTTTGTTTTAAAAAACATTTTATATTCAATTACAAAAATGCCTACTTGTTTTCACTTTGTTTTCTTTTTTCAAAGTTTTGTACTGTTTCCTTTACAAAACATGAAAAATAACAAAATAAAATTAAGTACAAACACGGTGGCAATGTGGCAAAGAAAATGTTTTTCAAAGGCCCTAAGGTTTCCCTCAGAACCTCAGTGTGCAGAACCATCCCCATGTTAAACCCAACCATTGTAGCTTTTTTTACAAAATCACGTCAATTGATGGGATTGAAATTGCATTAATATCTGTTAACCATAATTACACACGAGTCATAATTCAATGTCCGTTGAATTCGTTGGATCATATTTTCAAATTATTGTGTTGGATTTTTTACATCGCAGCGATCTGGAGTTTCTTTTCCAAAGCGTTCACCAGATGCAGCTCCAATATTTACTCCACCTCCTACTCATCCATCTTTGAGACAAATCGGATATGGGATGCCAAGCAGTTCTTCAAAAACACTCGATGAAACAATGGCAACAGAGATAGAAAGTTTGAGGTGAACTCTAATTTTTTTTGTCTGCTCATCTATGCTTCTGCTGCTCATCTATGTGCACCCAACTTCGTCTTTTGGCTAATTTTTCCCTTGAAATCCTTAGTATGTCAAGCTTGGAATCCATGCGGCATGTGTTGGACCTTTTGAGTGACATGCTACAAGCTGTAAATCCTAATGACCGTGCGGTATGTTAAACTAAACAGTGTTGCCTGGCCTTTCTAAATCCTCTTTGCAATTAAGTAAAATGGTTAAGTGTTTTCTTTTGATGCTCTCTAGGCTGTAAAAGATGAAGTAATTGTTGATCTTGTTGACCGTTGCCGCTCCAACCAGAAAAAATTGATGCAGATGCTGACAACAACTGGGTTAGTTCCGTTGAACTGGTTATAGCATGTGCCGCACACCCAAATATAATCATAGGATTAATGGAATAGTTTTTTTTTTCATTATCTTGGTTATATTGTAGGGATGAGGAACTTCTTGGGAGGGGCCTTGAACTGAACGATAATATTCAAAGTTTGCTTGCAAGGCAAGATGCAATTGCTTCTGGTTCTTCTTTTCAGATACAAGGTGCAAGTTCCAGTACCATGTCATCTGAAGTTCAATCCAGTTTCAATCAAAACGAAGTAAAGAGCTCCAGCCCTGCTGAGTCTGTTTCAACACCTAAAGCTAGCCCTCCTGCCGCAGTTTATTCCGAGCCAAAGGGCGAGAATGATGAAGAGGAAGAAGATGAATTTGCACAGCTAGCTCGAAGGTATCTTAGAACTAATGGAAACTATTCTTATTCTATAGCATCTTTCATATGAAATTATGAAGTGTAACATGACAAACATCCAAAAACATAAATAGTTCAGTATGTGTTCCCACTGTCAATTGTGGAAAATAGTAGCATGTTCAATTTTGCTACTCTACTGTGTTATAGGGCCCGCCACTATAGCCGCTATTTGACTACACTTTGTACTAAATAGCGTAGTATTGAACAATAGCAATTTCTTCAAACTCCACCATGTCGAAGCACTATGACACTGATATGGTCACTATTTGACATCGCTCTTCCCTCCACAACGTGCATTTTGGTAGGTTCATGTGTGGATCTATATGGTCAGGTGAATTATGTACGGGTTTCGTTCAGCTGAAATAAGAATCATTGCATGATGTGTTTCTTTTGTTTTTTAATTTTATACTACATACCATTTCATTCTATCCTGTTAAGCACAGCTCTATATTATAAGCCTTTATATTTTTTTTTTTATCATCAATTTTTTTTCTTCTGTAAATTGGTATATGCAACATGTAATAATCAATCAATTTGTTTGAATTCTTCACTACTGCAGGCATTCTAAGACACAATCAGTGACTTCAAAAGATGCTACAATTGGATCCACTGAAAATTCAGGGCCAATGAACACTAGCAGCACAACAACATATGTGTCAGAGCCCTCAACTGCTGTCCCATCCGCATCCAATGCATTAGCACTTCCTGACCCACCAGCACCTATTAGTACTACTTCAAAAGATCAGGACATCATTGACTTACTGAGTATCACTTTGTCACTGACACCATCTTCTCCACCAACAACAACATATGCACCATCATCAGCCTCTAGCCAAGACGGCATGCATCATCAGATACCTACTCCAACCAGCACAGAAGGTTATTCTTATGCTCCCCAAGCGTATCCTGGAAATTCGCCATACAACAGTTATGTAGCCCCTTGGGCTCAACCTCAATCTAAGTCAGAGTTTCAAACCCAGCAGCCTCAACAACACATGTATCAACCCCAACCTACCACCCCTCCTTCACCTCAACAACACATGTATCAACCCCAACCTACCACCCCTCCCTCACCTCAACAATTGCATGCACATTATGAATCTGAACAAGCGCTGCATCATCAACAGGCCCAATCAGAACTACTGCAGTCGCAGAATCAACACCTTCCATATAGCCCTCGTCAACAAGTGCACCCACATAATGAACAATATCAGCCCCAGCCACATTTACAGTCTCAGCCTCAACAACATCCCCATTTACAGCCTCAACCACAACCACAGTTGCAAACACAGTCTCAGAATCCGCGTCAGCATCAACCTCAACCTCAACGACCGATGCAATTACAGTCTCAGCAATATCAACAGCAGCCTCAATTGCAGAACCAACATGTTCAATACCCTGCTAGATATCCTCCCCCGCCATGGGCTGCTACACCCGGATATGCCAACTATCAGAGCCATTCCCAGAATGCAATTTCGACTTCTCAAGGCAACACAGCAACAGCATCTTATCCTCCTGCACTAGGAGTTAGACCCTCACAACATAATCAGTCATTCTCTTCACCAGGAGTTGATCCTAGGGTAGGAAATGCTGGACAAAGGCCCTTTGTTCCATCTTACAAGTTATTTGAAGATTTGAATGTATTTGGAAACACGGATGGAAGAGTAAGTGGCACATCATCCAACGTGTCGGGGGCAATGGGACCTGGTATGGTCGGCGGAGGGCGCAAGTGAAATTTTAATTTCCTATTCATCGATGTAAAAAAAAAAGTGATGTGCTGTATATCATCAGTATTGCTAGCTTCTTTGCATTTGCAGATTATGTTAAGTTTTTTAGATTGATGGAAGTCCATTAGTTTTGAGTGCTACCTAACCTCAGATATAACAGACATGGAACATTCTTTGATATAAGATTTTAATTTTTGGCAATGGTTCTTGTTTGCAGCTTCTTCCATGTCATTGATTACTTCAGTTCGTAGTTTAGAGTGTTGTGTTGTATTTGCATGTCATTCGTAGATAATCTGATAAACATAACATATCTAAGGGCACATGTTAAAGAACATGTATAATTTGGTAATCTGATAAACATAACATATTTCTATTATGGTCTTGGTCCTAAGGGCACATGTTAAAGAACCTAAAAAACGCAATTTTGCATTGGAGAACATATTTTGACTTCAAAAGTTGAATGCATGATGTTTAAGACGTTTCTGTAATAAGTTTCCTAACATATGACCTTAAGAGCACAAGTTAACATTTATCTTTTAAATTTAGGTAAATCTATGCACATGGACATTTTTTTATATGTATAATTTTATTGCATGTAAATCTGATTTGGATTTTCGTATATTTTTTGAACTAAGGCATGTTGGATTGTTGTTTTTGAGTTGATTTTCCAAAAGAAAATGTTATCTAATATAAAACAAATAAACTTTTAGTTATGATTCCGGGTACCTTTTTCTTTGATTATTGATGTATTCAAAATACGACTTTTTTATAGTAAACAAATTTGAATTTGTTTAACATGGATGGATAAGTAAAATGGTCTTGCACCATGGACAAATGTCTTTTTTATTATTAGACCAATAGGTCACATCTTATATCATTTTATTTGATAATGAAATTTATTTTGATCTAATGGTAAAAACTAGCTTGTATATGATAAAAGACTTTGTCTCACTTGTACAAAATTGACCAACCGAACTTCACCAAAATGTGATGGCTGATAAAGACAGATTAGACAATCTGTATTGGGTCATTTCCCATCTACAACAAGTAAATGAAAATTGATTTTACTATTATTAGTTCCTAATAACACATGGAAAATACAAAATTGCCTCTAGCGGTAGTTAATTACCGTTGGCATATCCGACAGCAGTTAACTACCGCTGCGATCTGGATCATAAGAACACAGAAACTCCAGTTTCTGGTTACAGTAACACATGTAAAACTTCTCAAATATAACCAAAAATCACCCAAACTTCAATTTGCTCGAAAATCATCCTAATTTTATCAAGTAAATCACAAGTAAGTCAATTTCTTCCTATATATACATGCAATGTAGGTTGTTTAGGGTGTTAGTTTTCATAATTTTACCAAAATTTTAGTGTTTAAGTTAGTTTTAAAAATTACTAATTATGAGTGAATTAGATGGATGTAATGAATTGTTTATGCTGGAACTGTTGTTTAGTGTAAGTGTAGGCAGGGACGGATGCATGTAGTGTGCAATGTAGGCTTCTGCCTGCACTAAATATTTGTGAATTTTTTTTTTTTTGGTGTTATAATACCGTAATATTTGATATTTTGTTTAAATGGTCTACTGCTCTCACATAACATCTCTCTATTGGCCCACACTACATTTTATAATTCTACAAACCAAAACTGACACAAAATGCCCACACTACACAACACAACTAGACACATATTTCTCTCATTTGTTCAGTTTCCTCCCTTCCATGTCATAATGCATCTAGAATATGGGTAATCTTAGAGGACAATTACCATGTATAGTTATGCTTTTAAAAATGAAATATAATATATATTTAATTCTTCAATTTTTTTTACATGGTGCCCCCACTTTCGAAAATTCCTGGATCTGTCACTGAGTGTAGGTACTGCTAGAGACAATTTTGTATTTTCCATGCGTTATTAGGAACTTATGTGAGTTAAAGTTCCCTTTTGGATGGAAGAGTTGAGATTGGACAACATATAAATGAGAAGACTCATAAACCCAATAACTTAAGGATTTGAATGGAATGTGGTCTCCAACTTATTTGTGTGGTTGCTCTTAACCCAATGTGTTATCTAACCTAGTGAAGCTCCTCCTCGTGCCTCAACAGTGGTATCGAAGTTCGGTTTGACTTTTGAGAAAGTGAGAGAGATTCATGGTATTGTTTCATGGACGCGGAGAGTCTCACAATTGAGAGAGATGTGTTGTGATGTGTCAATGTGGGTTAAAGTGCCCACATTAAATAGAAGAGTTATGGTTGAACAACTTATAAATGAGAAGACACAAAAATTCAATGTATTAAGCTTTTGGTTAAAGGTGTGGTGTCTAACTCACTTATGTGTTGCTCTTAATATAATGTGATGGCCTAGTTCTATGAGACTCCACGTCATAGCCCAAAAAGTTAATAATAAGACACAATAAAAATAGTAGAACAGATCATACATTATAAGACCAACAAACACATGATTAACAACACTTGAACTTGTCGCCATTAAAGACTATTCACATAGAGTCTGTGGTGGCTTTGATGGAGGTTGCTGCATGAACACAAATTTGGTGGGAGGCGAACATAAGAACAAGAGGCATAAGTAGTGGATTAACTGGTGACACTTTGAGGGAGAATATGCCATTTCTGAGAGGGACCAACACTTCAGAGGGGTTTTACAACTGTATCTTTACAGTAGGAGAGGACATGAACGATTTTTTTTTTAAAAATTGTGTAGATTTCACTCTTGTACTATAAGATTCTTTACTTTTAGTCTCTCGTGGTGAAATGAAGAATACGATTTTTAATTTGTTCTTTTTAATCTGAGTTTGAGTTAGAAGTTATGAGTTTTTAATGATTTTAATTAGTTTTTAGTTAAAAGAAAAGCCAAGTGGAAACAAAAATTAATAAGAGAAATGAAAGGAGCTATTCAACGTACCATACCATCTCTTATGCATAGTTAGATGTCACGAGAGATTAAAAGTACAGAATTTTATGTTACAATGGTGGAATCACACAAATAAATATTAGAGACGCTCCCCTCATAAAAGTAGTATTACAAAGGCTAAAACCAGACTTCGTCCATATGGCAAAGGGAAAAACACTTTTAACCAAAATATTGTTATATATTATAGGCTATGTAAGATGTGATTCCAAATATGTTAATGTTGGAATGGTTTGAGTTGCAAAGATGGATGTACTCATAAAGAAAAATGCTAGATACCACGAATGGATTTTCACGAAAGCTTCCCGAATGAATTGGCAACACACCGTCCATTAGATCTTATATTTAATTAATTCATAGCTTCATCTTAAAAGAGTAACAACAGGGTTCATAAACAAGTAAATAACAATAATACAATGAACGCACATGTTTTTCGGCCAGCAATGGCTTTTAATTGGCTAATGGAATTTCACGATCCCTTCTTAAAGAAATCCTTCAGGATATATAGCAACACTCATTTATAAATTACAACAGACACGTTCAAACTTTTCTTAACAGTGCTATGCATAACTGATTCTTCACGAATATAACTAAGGCCAAGCAATGAAGGAATACGACCATGCACCCAAAGTAGTGCATTGAAACAGTTAAACCAATTAAAATAAGACACATTAGATTTCATGGACTTAATCCACCAAAATTGAAACCAGAACGAATTCCAGCAGTTTAATTTCGGGAAAAAAATAATCAGTTTTTAAAACAAGGGTCAAAACTTAATAAAAGTGGATGGGTGTGTTATCACAGTGCTTTTAGTGTCCCTGAGTAATCATCAATCATGATATTTCCTTGAGATCTCATATTGAACAACAAAAACGAGTATATGATAATTTTAAAAATTATTGTCCTTACTCAGCAGAGCTTTGTAAGTCACTGAGAAGGCTTTTGAAAGATCTGCATAGAAACTCATTGTCTTTTATGGTTTGAAGAGGTGTATGGCGACATAATTATTCCCGCAGGTTTTAGTGAATTAATTAATCATAACTTAACAAATAATACCCTATTGATTATTGGAATTTGATTTGCCACAGTTACACCATGGTGCTGTAACTGATCTGGGGGGTGGCTGAGATCACCATACACTGTAAAACTCTGTTTAAATCTGAACCGTCAGATCTCAAATCTATGGCTGAGATTCACTACGGCGTGTAACTGCTTGGTGTCAATTTGGGTTTTGTTTTTTTAATCTGAGAAGAAATTGCAAACTTGAACAAACTTGAATTTAATTACATGTTGGTCAAAGCAAAGGTACCCAAAGTCAACAGAAACTACATCATGAATGAAAGATCCCCATTTACAGGAGTCAATCACCAATATCTGTCGGCAAACTAGATTATATTCAGACAAATAATTTACAAATAAAGAAAGGGTACATAGCACACAAACAGGAATGAAAAATAATTATGGATAAATTGATATTTACACACATATACGAAGATGACCTTATTTGTCGGAGCCTCCACTATGCTTCTTTCTTCCAGTCAATTGCAACCCTCGGACATGGAGGCTAATGAATATCTTGCAAACATTTCCATAAAATTTACCCCTACCAATATTTTCAGATGTATTCACAGCAGAGAGGAACTAAAGCATCATCACAGAATTATACAACTGCGATAAATATGTATGGCACTCTTGAGATGTTTTATGCACTCTTCTCAGCTGGAGAACATCGATGAAATCTTCAAGGGAAAAAATGTGGATTCATTTTGCTTGAGTGTTGTCATCGGCATAGATGCACACACATGCATCTGCAGCACCAGCAGCAAGTAGTAATTGATATGGGTGGAAACTTAAGCAGCTCACGGAACCAATTTTCTGGGCCATTAGAGTAGGATAGTAACGAATGGTTCCCAGTTGATCACCCTCAAGGCTGAAAACCTTAATGAGTTGTTTGGCAGAACCACTGGCAATAATTGGAGCATGTCTATGTACTGCTAAAGCCGTGAGAGAGCCCCGGTGGGCTTCAATAGTGAGATAGGCGCTGCTATGATTTCTTATATCAAGGAATTGGATATCCCCGGCCTGAGAAGCACTAACCAACTGAAGGAAAATGCATAAAATTATCATCCACGTCAAATAAAATTCATTACTCACTGAATTTCTGCTATGGTCCACATAAAAAAATTATGAATCTAGCGAGACACTTTCTTTACCTTTCCAGGGTCTAACCCAGGTTGAAAGCCAATCCCCATAACTTTTTCTACTCTCTGTGTGTGTGGCCGTAATCCACATACAAGCCTAAGAAACATCATTGTCGGTAGTCATTAGTCATTACAGTGACATGTTAAGCATGGAAAATTTAAAACTGAATATTAAAAAGTTCAAGACTTTAGATAACACTTAAGATACTAAATTGATCAATATGGTTCAAGTTTGAACTTAGACTTGGAGATGTGCAGGAAACCATGTCAGATGCATAAGAACATGAACATGTCAGAGCTAATGAATAACAATGTTGCTCAAAACCAGCTTACATTTCAGGTGTTCTGGCATCATAGAGTCTTACAGAACCATCTACAAAACCAGCTGCGAACTGTCCCCCGTGAACTTGAGAAGCAGCCTAAAATACAAAGACAATACATAAATCGAAGGGCTGTCACTATTAAATTAAATGATACTGAAAGAAAATCCAATCAAATAAATATGTTCTAACAAGTGCTAGAGCACAACCGAGCAACCCAAAGTTTTGTGGGTATTCAACTAGAAAATGAGTTTCTTCTTTGAAGAAAATCATAAACCATAACGCCAAATCCCCAATCTTAAAGGCTTGCTATAAGATGAATTGAGGGTCAGTTGGGTAACCTTCACTCACAAGATCCAAAAACCGCAAGGGCAAAGTATGACATTAGGGACAGCCAAAGAATTAAACTTTAGAGAAGGTAAACAGAAGATCAACAAAGCCGTAACTTTTAAGGCTTCTAGTTCAAGTGCAAACACTAATTCCAAGAAGCCGTAGTAAATGAGAGAGGGGGAGAGGGAGGTCTCCAAGTGACAGTACATGTACATAATTTTGGTATTATTATCATGAAACTTAATGGCTAACAAGAAACAATAGATTTGCCCGTTAAGAGCTCTGAGAAAATATGTAGCTGAGCTGCTGAAATGTGATCAGAATACAGCTTCCTATTTGTCTGTTAAGAATAAACTCTGCTAAGCTAAAATACGATAATAATTTGAGCATAGAGCAGGCTTACCAACGCAGAGACACTGCACTCTGATGATGAAGGTATAGTATTAACAAGCTGCTCTTTATCAAGATCCCACAGCATTATTGATGACGTCTCCCCTGACGCATACTGGTAAATGCATTGGAGTAACATGAAACAACACCATAAAATATCATTAACATCAAAGCGTGAGGGAAGAATCAGAGTTCTATTTTAGAACATCGGTAGAGAAAAGGGAAACATCCCCTATTCCAAACATATTCAAAGAAGAGCCATATACCAGATAGCCGCATTGCTGCTGCCAATCAACAACTGCATTCGGACTCCTCACACCAGGTTTATGCCCATGAATTGAAGAGAATGCAGTGACAAGCTTCTGTTTCCCCCTCAGGGAATAGTCTTTCCAAACCCGAACGTTTCCATCAGCTGCATAAGATTCCCCAAAATTTAATATTCTGATAATTTTAACATGGAAGAATACAATAATATAAACAGTAGATGAGATTACATGAAGCAGCAAGAAGCAAGCTATCATCAAGCTCATTCACCAGGCAGAGCTTAGAAATTCCTTTGTCAGGAAAATCATGATTATCAAAACTATTAAGTAGTGTTGCCTCTTCATGGTTCCATACCCTGTGCAAAACACCAAAGAACATAGTCAACAGTAGAATCAAATATGATGCAATACAAAGACTAACAGCAATAATTCATCAAAACCAGAAAAGTATTCTAACCTAGTCCAAACACATAATTCCTACTGCCTATAAAATTAAGAATTCCAGTTGTTTAGTTTCCTAAGCCTCTATAAAATTAAGAATGCTAGCAGTTTAGTTTCCTAAGCCTCTATATCTGAGAATCTTCATGTGTTCTTCTAACACTAAAATTGAACAAATATTGGAAATTTATAGCCCTTGGCAATTTGTTACAGCTCACCTTTAGCCCTTCAAGTTTATTCTTTTAACATTTTAGAACGAACTTCCTTATGTTCCTTACTTAACGGTATCCACTAAAGTAACAATGGTATTGACAAACTTTGCATACCTGATACGTTCATTCTCATCAGCAGCAACCACTATAGGAGAGAAAGGTTGTAGCAACAATGTTTGTGTGCCCTTTATGTCCCATTTAGCAATTGGATTTGTTAACCTACTAACAGCTGACAGAATAAAATGACAAAATTCTCAGCTGGACAACTGTAAGGAATTTGTTTGCTTAATTGAGTTAAAAAAAGGTGAAATACAAACCAGAGTGCTGGCATTTCACTATGTGCTCCAATGCAAATTTTTCCCTCTCCTCTCTTCTAGCTAAAACTTCTTCGCTATCATCTGCAGCAGTTAAAAGTGATTTGGAGAAGTGCCCACAACTCCAATTATATATGCTTGATTGAGGAAGTAAACTGCGATCAAAAGTCCCCGATCCTAAAAGTGGGTCAGCTAGTCCAGTGTCTGGAGAAGTCATCAGGTGAGGCCTAAACTCCAATGAACATACTCTCCGCATTCCAGCTATGTAACTTGGGCGAGGAGGACTGACTGGAGGAGTTCTGAAGGTTAGAGGCAAGTGTCCTACCAGAGCAGCATGCAATTATAAACAAAGACAATAGCAGCAGGAATTCATGCCATAAAAAAATGATGCAGAGAGATAAATGTCACCAAACAACATTGGAAAGGTTAACAATTAAATCAAATAAAAGTGAGACTTACCACCATTCATATCAAACCAAGAAGACGAGCGAGCAAGACTAGCAGAAACGGGAGCTTCACTAGTCCGAACACCAGAAGGCTTCAATGGTTTTGCTACCACTTGTTCAATACCTATTATGGACAGTACCCGACGACCAAGGTTCCCAACTCGCGGAGATGGATCTTTTGCCAAAGTACACATAGCAAGTACACATTGTGAATACAATGCATTGTCCAAAGGCTTTGGCCCAAAGCTGTTAACCACTCCATTGCTGAAACCATCATTCAGTATTCCTGAATCAGAATGATGAGAGGAATTGTCAGACAATGGGGACCCGTGCATTATTCCAGAACTAGCGAGAGGACTGCTTGAAGAGACCCGCCCATCACGAATTACTTTAGAATTGTCACTCCCAACCCTTAGAGGACCAATTTGAGGTGAAACAATACTCCCATGAGCCATATGTTGGTTCTGTTTAGAATATCCACCACCCGTATCTTTAATATTAGTCAATGATGGTAAGGAATTTATCAAAGAATTAGTCTGAGGTTTCCAATATGCAGCAGCAATAGATTTCAGGTGCTTGTTGTGGCCAAAAGCAAAGCGTGCTAGCGCTGACAGATGAAAGAAATCCATTTCAGTAAAACATCTTATAGATCCAGCCCACACTTAATACTATAAAGACAAAATTAAGTTATCTAGAAAGATGTACATGCCAACCATCAAACAAAAAAACTGGCTGTCTTTTTTTGTTGAATCTATTAGTGTGCAATTTTTTTTAGAGGAAACAATAACACACACAAACCTTTTTTCCTCATTGAACTGGAACTTTTTGCTAATTCATTTACAAAAATTAATCTATTTGAAGTAGTTCAATCCTTTTTCTAAGTTCTGATATAACTAGCTATTAGGAACTATTTGCAGATAATTAAGAATTTCTCAGGATCATTCTACTAAAATAAACAACCAATAAACAAACAGTATCCGTGTTTTCCCTCTAATCATAAGAACATGAAAACTTCACATAAAACATTGAAAATAAATAAATAATAAATAAACACTGCAATGTTTCATCACCTACCAACTGCTACCTCCGCCCTCACCAATGGACTCCCATCTGAAGCAACACTCAACAGACTCCTAACTATACTAACTTCAGCCCTAAACTTGTCATCATCATCACATTCTTCATCTCCAACACTTCTACACGAATCAAATCCCACATCAACAAGGGTACCCAGTGCAAAAACAGCAGATGCTCTGACCTGAGAATAACAAATTACACAGCTTAGCTATTTATTTAATATACCAAAACATTAATCATCTAGAAAATATAAATATAGCCAATATTAGGGTAGTAAACCTCTGGCTGGGGTTCAGACAGTAGAGGAGCAAGTATAGAAGTTGCATGTCCCTGCAAACCGATTATTTTCCCCTCTGGAAACTCTTCCCACAATTTCCCCAGACACAGGCAAAGCCATTGAAGGAAAAGGGGCTCAGTTTGTGAATCATTAGGAGATGAACTCTCAAGGTGCTTTAAGCAGACATGGCTCAAACCAGCTTCAATACAAGCTTCTTGGCCTCTTCTATGACCATCCACAATCACAGCCAAAACAAAAGCAGCCATTGCACGTTGCTCTGGGTACGCTTCTGAGCTATCAAGAAACTTCATAAAATAGATATGACCTCCGTCCTTCACTAGATCGACCTGACATGACTGCAACCCAGCAATGGAAAATCATCAATGCATGATACTGTAGACAAAATATAAGTTTTCTAATACACTCTTTATTCCTACATTGACACTATTGTATGTCAGGCACTTATGATGATTTTTTTCATTTGGACTCCATTGCACAATTTTGATTTTTGATAATTCAGGCATGAGAAATGCCATCAACACTATAATAGAAGAAGATATAATATGCTTGTAATAGATAGATTAGATATCTGTTAGCACTTGACAGCTATTAACAGCTGTCAAAGTGACTGCCACCTGTCTGTAATGAATCAGGTTAACTTGCTATAGCAGGTAA